>Ga0163111_10002620_pt1 | contig 11463 bp, 15 predicted proteins | sample CRUFie1St18metaG_FD_109645 | JGI IMG/M metagenome (GOLD analysis project Ga0163111, IMG submission 109645) | Marine microbial communities from the Costa Rica Dome - CRUD Field 142mm St18 metaG | ecosystem: Environmental > Aquatic > Marine > Oceanic > Photic zone | place: Costa Rica: the Eastern... | reverse complement strand
CTCCTCTTTGTCAATTTTGTCTAATCCAAAAATCTTTGGATGGTCCTCATCAAGCATCATGGTGAGATATTTAGGTTGTACATAGTTGTCCAACGCCCTCCCCTGAAACCCGATAAGTTTCTTCTTTTGATCGTACATCGGGATGACAATACGACCATGGTCACGTGACGTGTTGTCGTACGTGGGTTTGAATGTATTACAGAACCTTAGGAACTTCTCGGCATAGTAATAATCCTTGGGATTTAGTGATCTTTTCTCCAAATACCTTGCAGCATCTGCATTTTCAGTTGCACGAGGTAGGTCTAAGGTCTTTCTGAAAACTGGTTTTATGCCTGTATACACAAGATCAGGGCTAACCCTTCCCTTACCAGTGATGCCCTCCTTGTATCGCTCAAGGACGTACTGGTCATACAGTTGACGGTCCCTGTCCTTCAGGAAGTATGTAAAAGACCTTGACTCACCACAGTTATGGCACTTGAAGTTGTAGTCGGTCTTTATTTGGTAAAGATATCCTCTGGTTTTATTCTTATTCTTCTTGGAGTCCCCACAATAAGGACATCGGAACGTGTAAAGGTTGTCTTTTATTCTCTTGAACTTCTGCAGACGAGCGGACACCAACCCGATGTATTTGGCATCAATGTGGAGCACGCTACCGTGTCTTACTTCGGTACTACCATAGCATTGGTAGGTTGACTAGTCAATGACGTAAAGATTTTGTTACCAATCGGGGATACAGCAACGCTGATGATGGTAAGAGCACCGGCAATGCTCCACATTTTCTTTTCAATTGACCGTAAACGGGCATCAATCATACGAATGTCCCGCTCACAACCCTCCTTGATCTTCGTTGTCTCCTCCGAAGTTATACGACGAAGGTCGTCAACCTTTTCAAACAAAACAGTATCGATCTCGTCTTGCTTTGTTAGTTTTTCATTATGAACCGCCAGCAGTTGACCCATCTTCACGGAGTTATCCTGTAAAGATTCAACTACTTTTTCTAATCTCTCAAGTATTGCTGTGTTTACTTGTTCGGAATTCACTTTGGCATCCAGGTTTTACGTGACCTCGGTCCAAGATAAGCATACTTCTTTTTCTTCCTCCGTACCGGAGGATCGTCACCAGCTTCTTTAGAACCCGCAATTTTTCCCCCCGAAATATTGTTCGTGGGGACATCTTCTCTAAGGATATTTAGAATGCGTTGAAGCTTGGCGTCATCCATTAGATAGAGTTGAGAATATCGTAAACTTCTTGATCAATCTCTAGGTCATCTAAACCAGACTTGGGATATTCTGGGATCCTATTGAGGAAAAGAAGAAACGTTTTTAGTATTGACCAATATTCTTGATCAATTTTATAAAATAATAAGGGTACAGCACCTTCATCAAAAATATTGAAGCAAATAATAAGGTGATTCAAGATGAGGTGATACTTTAGTTCACTCCCTTGCACCAAATACTTTTTCAATAACCGTTTGATATATTTGAATCGCCGCATATCATTTTGAAAATCCTCCATTGTTGCCGCAAGAGGATTTTCATAATATTTTATAGCGAATAACAAATAATTATCATCATTTAGTTCATCAAATCGCATTTAGAGGTTATGCTACGACAGTAAGCGACCCTGCAGCGGTGCCAATAGCGGCGGAGTTCGTGATAGTGGAGTTGGTGTTAGTGCCTTTGTCCTTGATGCTGCCACCGTTCAAGGAGATAGCGTCAGCACCAACGGAGAGCACGTCGTCTGCGTCAGTTGCTCCGCTACCACCAGCGATAGCGAGCGTGAACAGCAGACGATAGGTGCCTGTGCCAGAGGCGTACGACAGAGTGTGATTGCTGTTGGTATCGTTGGTAACTTCAAGTTGAGGTGTACCAGTAACATCGACTTCTTCGTTGAATGTCACACGGACAGACAGCGTACCACCAGAAGCTTTGCTGAAGGAGGTGGTCAACAGGTCGATGTTGGTAATATCAGCAGCACCAACAGAAACTGCCAGACCGCTAATTGCGACCAGCAACTCAGGGGTGGCATCGGCATTATCACACCCGGTCAGAGCAGACCCGCCACGAAGGACCCAACCTGCATCGGTAGCATAAACTTCTTTCTTCTCGGTAGCAGTCAAGTTCTTTGGCTTAGACTCGTCTGCGTCCGATGCTCCCCAAAGTGCCATGTGTTTCTCGTTGGTTAGTCGTTTAGATATTTATGTCATTCCTTGGTTTGGATGGCAGCGACGACTTGCTCAAGAAGGATGTCATCCATCTCAGTTTTAGTCATTGCAACCGCCTTCCTAAGGATGGCGACACAAACGTTGATCATCATCTCTCCAAGTTCCTCGTTCTCAGGGATCTTGGTGACAGCATCCATCACAATTTTGGATGCAAGTGGTAGCAGGAATGCCATTAGATCGATGCGGACATCAATCTATATATCAGCAGTCCCATTTACGAAGTGACTTATTGATTCTACTATCAGGATCTGATGCAGTTTTCTTAGAGGTCAACTTCTTTTTCATGCCCTTCATACGTGCACAGAATGAAGCACGACGGGGGTTACCCTTCTTCTTAGTGGGTGCTTTTAGATCCGAACCAGGATTCTGACGTTCGTAGGACTTGCGTCCTTTTTCATTCAGACCACCTTCCTGGTTCTTCCCGGACTTTTTTTGCCAGTCCTCCAGGACAGCAGCAACGCCTGCTTCAATGGGATCAAAGTTCTCCAGTGCAGCGTCGAGAGTTTCACGATTCTTCTTCAATCTGCCTGCAAGTCCAGTGCCTTGCTTAGCATCCTTCTCGAACTTATTCACTGCCTGCATGCCTTTGATTGCCTTCCATGCAGCGAGTCCACCTGCAATCAAACCAGCACCAGCTGCCATACCTATACCTTCCCGTTGGAACCGATCACGGAACTTACGGAGAGGCATGGACTTGTCACGAAACTCTTTTTTAGATTCGTAACCGCTGGGTTTAGACCCATCCTTGGTAGAAGAACGACGACCCAGTGACTTTCTTTCAGAAGACTGACTCATCTTGTCAGGTTTACCATACTGAGACTTGAACTTCTCCTGTACATCGTCCTCAAAGACAGGTGCACAGTGAACTTCTTCACCTTTCTGCCACGATGGTTTGAGTGGTTCAGGTTTTACAACGTCCTGAATCACTGCAAACGTATCACCATATGCATCAGTGAGTTCAATCTCCTCGCGGAATTCCTTGAAACTCTTCATCAGTCCGACTCCCCTTGACGAGGTTTGTATGGGTTGGGTTTGGGTGCTCTATTGTGGGCAAGTTTGTTCTTGATCTTGTCAACAGGTGTTACACCTTTGTAACCCTTCTTGCCTTTCTCTTTCTTCTTACCCTGAGGTTGGATTGCCTTACCTCTGGAAGACATCATGCCACCAGTCTTCCGCATTTCACGGGAGACTTTGTCGTATGCAGTCTTGCCGGTGCGAGTTCCACCCCTCTCAGACTTGTTACCAGTCTTGAAATCCTTTCCAGTTTCCTTGGCGTAACGAGTACGCTCAATCATCTGGAGTGCTTGCTCTTCTACAGAGTCCAACATTGGATTGTAGGAGTTAGCAAGAGGAAGTTTGGCACCAGTTGCCTTGGGAGCAGCACCTTTGGGGTACACCTTGCGACCTTCACCAGGAAGGAGAGGACCCTTCATAATGTTTTCTTTTGCCTGCTCACGCTTTTTCTTAGTCTTAGCAAGAATACGTGCCTTAGCAGCGTCTGCCTCGCGTTGGGGCACACGATACCCGTCACGGTCAGTTTTCAGACGCTCCATCGGAGGTTCAATCTTTGCCTCAGTCTTGAGTTCAGGATTGATTTCGATCTTGTTCTTGATGCCGCTCGTCTTGATGTCTAGTGACTGTTGACGCTTAGCGGCTTCGGAAAAAAAACCGTTGTCCCCCATTTCTGTACGCCAGTCGGAGCGTTCCTTGACACAGTTAGGGACAGTACGTCCGTTCTTGGTCTTGGTGCCCTTAGCTTTGTAACCCTTCCAGCAGGTAGAAGCACCAACATTCTTACGTGCCTGCTTCATGCTGCCTTCATCTAGGTCCTCTTCCTTGACACAGTTAGGGACTTCCTTGCCACCTTTCTTCTTGGTGCCCTTTGCCTTATAACCATCCCAGCAAGTAGAAGCACCGACATTTTTACGTGCCTGCTTCATGCCTTCTTCAATCTCATTCTCCTCTTTCTTGTACTGAGGATGGTCGTCAACTTTGTGACCACGTTTCTTCTCAAGACGTGCCTTACGCTCTTCAGTTCCTTTCTCAGGATCAGGGTCACGTACACCCTCAACGTTCAAGGTTTTGGGATAGTCCTTGTCCCCAGGTTTGGCAGGTTTCTCACCACGCTTACGCTTGGCATGGATGTTGTCCCAGAGACCCTTTTTTTTGCCCTCATCGACAGCAGTATAAGGAGCGTAGAGAGGTCCCTTGTAGTTGCCTGCCCACACAGATGTCTCTTCACGGACACCCGTCTCCTTATCTTCACGACGACGACTGCCCACTGCCTTCATGGCACGTGACTTGAGACTCATACCCTTCTTGTTCTCTGCCTTTTTGGTAGGACGAGGGGACTGAGACTTAGAAGAGTCAACTGCCATGGAGAACTTCTCATCCACGTGCGACACTTCTTCACGACGAGTGTCCTTACCATCAGGTTTCTTACCTTTGGCACGTTGGATGGCGTTGTGAACTACACCAGCGTGTTCTTTTGAACCGCTCTCAATTTTGCCGTCTCCGTCATAATCCTTCTTCGCCATTTTCTTAGACGAATAAGAATCACCTTCCTCTAGGAAAGGGCGTCGGAGGGCATCATACGACTCTGCCCAAGGATTACTCATCTTACGAACGTGTATTTACCGTTCAATTATTTAGTGACTCAAAAGTCTTGGGGAAGAAGGAACTTATCAACCTGCTTTGAATCAGAGATCCATGCTCTGAATACCTTTTTGTCTTCACCCATACAAATAAGGTGGTTGGCACCCCTACGGAACACCTGACCCACCTTACCGTTGGACTCAATGAAAGATCCGTTTTGGAAAATGTCACCAGCAATGTACTGCTCACGGATACTACGCTCATCCACCGGGATGACGTTCAGCATCACAAAGTTATACAGTTGCCCGTTCGCCTTGAGTGCTAACTCAGAGATTTCTTTTGCTCTTGACTGTCGTACAACGATACTAATTGCATCAAAACCGTTTTCATAGAGCGACGAGAGGACATCGTAGATGGTCTCTGCGTTTGCGTCGTCAACGAAGGCATCGCCAATCTCAGGATATGCATCTTTTAGTTCTTGAATGTTGGTGTCCCGACTGGGGAAGACATAGAAATACTCACCGCCGGAAATCTCCTCGACAGTTGTAAGAATGTTAGCAGTTACCTCGTCAGAGTCAAACTTGTCGAAGGCAATTGTAAGGGGGTTCTCCCTACTAACCTGTTGAAGTGCTGCTTTCGCTTGTCCATTGGCAGAGTTGGGATTGGGCTCCGCACTTGACGGTCCCCCTTGCGCCACCTTTCTAGCGTAGTCGTCCCCATCACCGGTAGTTCTTTTGGCTACTACAGATGCCTCTTTTGATCCTCTGGTACCCAGTTCATCATCACTACCCGACGTTGCCGAGTACATCTGCAGTTGACCTTTGACCGTCTTTGCTTTCAGGTTGCCCTGACGGTCATACCAATCTCCGTGTCCGTCCCCGACGAGACCTAAACGCCTCGCTTCTTGCGACGCTTTGGTTACGCGGGCTTCTGTTATGAAGGTCGAGAACTTCTTCACTGAGTTTACTGTAAATTTGATCCTGATACTTCTGGCACCAGAACATCAAAGGTGCTCGGTACTGCTTGTATTTATCGGTATCAGTAATCATCAATACAAAGCGTGCAAAGCTGTTCATCTGCCGCTTTCGTGACATCCTACGGTTACCCTCAGGGGTCGCCCGATAGATTTCGATAATAGAGTCAATAAGTTCGTTCATTGATCAAGGGTAAGGTCGTCACACCAAGCACTTCTATGATCATCAGACAGTTCATTTACCTTTGTCTTTAGATCATGTTTGATAATATCATGCTCACAAGAAATAAACTGTTTGTCATAGAAGTATGGAACGAACTTGTCATAAACTGGAGAAGTTTTCTCTTTGAAAGCAGAGACATCATCTATCTGATGTAACTCAATGCCTCTTGCCAAACATTCTTCCCTGAACTTGGCAGTCATTTCATCATTCCATACATTTCTATCACGGGTTGCTTCGTTGCAAGCACGCTTCAACTGCTTCCGTAAGCAACCATCCTCTTCTTCTGGTGTGTGCTCTCTGAAGTCGCACTCACACTTGATTATATTCCGCCAGAACTCATGAGATGCAAGGATTACATTAGCACTGATGCTGTGGTTCAGTTCAGTAATAACCTTCCTAGAGAAGTCAAAGGAAAGCATGTCTGTCTCAACCATATCGGCGTCAGATTCATCATCAATGACTTCTGCACCTAAGCTCTCAAAGATGCTCTCTGCCACAGCAGTCTGATATTTCAGATGAACTTTGGTACCTACAAAGTCTTTAGATCTGGCGTACGCTCTATCACCAGCGACCAATTTAGTCCCACCCCAGGACATAATTGCCATGGGTTTTACTGACAACATATTACGGAAGTACAGAAGTTCTTCCCCCATGTTTGACTGCATGAAAGCAGTGGCATGCTTCTCACTCCTAAACAAAAAGGGCATCTCAATGCTTGCCCAGTCACTCTCAACAAAATCTACATCTTTATTACGTGTCTGCCGATCTAGATACCGCTCCTTGATCTTCTCTGCAAATAGCGGTGCAGGATAATCTGCTAGTTGGATGTCATTTGACTTCAACAGACGGAGGATATCACCCCTATCGATGGCAACACCATCGTTATATCTCTCAGCATACTGCTCACAGGTCATGATCTCAAACGTGACCCGACCCGGCATGCGTCGTTCCATGTGATGCTCAAATGTCTGAGCGATCCGCATAAAAAAGTCAAGCGGTTCATTGGAGATAACCCACTTGACCTTATAGTTTACAAGATACTTGGGATTGACCTTACCCATTTACACCCAATACCTAACTATCTGATGATATTTAGGATCGAGTTCATGATTCTTTGGTTTCTGATGGAGGATAGCAAGTGCTAACTCAGGTCTAAACCTCAAACAACCTTCCTGACGAGGAGCAACTCCATCTCTATAGGAGTATATGATGGGAGGGAGACGATGCCTTTTGATCTTTTCGTTGTGATAAAAGTCATCGGTGCCAGCATACTTAGCGACATACCCTTTGGGGTCCTGCAACCAGTGACTGTAGACATGGGTGGCATCATCCCAGGCAATGACACTGGAATTGAACAGTGACTTGGTGGGATTCTTGACTTGAAACGGGAGTCCTTTCCAAGAACTGTAGACCAGAGCAAATGGACTGTTCGTCTCTAGGATTTTGTTGATGTCTCCATGGATAATCACGTCCAGGTCGAAGAACAACTTGCGTTTGAACCCCTGAATTTCAGGGCGGACAAACATAATGATCTTCCACCATGCTGGCCACCAGTTTTCCCACTCTAGGTACTCACTAACGTCAATCTCTACTACTGTGACGCCTTCTTTGATTCCCTCAGGGTTGTCGGTAAAGCAAAAAAATGGTGCGTCGGTTTGAAGACGCACCATGTTGTAGAGTTTGTTTACATAGTCTGCATCATACTTGTCTCCAATCTTGATGCAGGTAATACAGAGGTCAGATGTCGCCATCCTTGCGGTTTTCCGAATAGAACTCACTGAAAGTGCCCTCAGGATAGCGGGATTCCAGTTTTTTGATATTAGTATCTAGCACATCATTCATGTCAATCTCTAGTGCCATGCATGCTTGTGCTACGTACCACATAACATCACCAAGTTCTACCTTCAAGTGATGAAGGTTGTCCTGACTGGCAGGTTTGCCTTGGAAAATCATCTTTTTGACAATCTCCATGAACTCTCCACCTTCAGCAGAGATTCCAACGGCAGAAGTCAGGAGACGTTGCACCGCAACTTCACCACCAAGTTCTTGAAGACGGTAGATAAAGGCATCAGAATCCTTAGATTCAGTGCTGGTCACACCGTTTACAAAGCGTTGGTAGTTAGTAAAGTCTACTCCCATTTGAAGTCGTCGAATTTTGATTTGGATTTGTGGTTGTCGTCTTTAGACGTGTGTTGTACTTCTACGATGTCATCAATCAGGTCATCCTGTGCTGTTTGCTCGCAGTCGTACAGTCTCATCTTAGCACGATCAATGCCAACTATAAACCTCTTGTTCATAGTTGGATCATTATATCGATTCTTCAACTGTTTGACCATTATTTGGCTAAGTCGTTCCATATCTTCGGTAGAAACCAAAGCGAACATAAGATCAGCGGTAGCTGGAAGGCCAAATGATTCAGAAGTGTCAGTAAGATTAGGGTCTGAACTAGAAAAACCAGAGCGAGTAGTCTGCGTAGCTGAGACCACTGGGACAGAGGCTTCGACCGCGAGCCCCCGGAGTTCTTCTGCAATAGCTTTGACATAAGAATAAGAATTTACGTTGGCAGCACCTCTATATCTTGAAGAAGCACAGATATTGAGGTAGTCCACAAAAATTATATCAGGAGTGAAAGATTTTTTCAACTTCAACTCCTGAAGTAGTGCACGGAAGTGTCCTACATGTGCCGAAGCAGTAGGATATTCCTTGACAATCAGGTGTCCTGATGTCTTTGCAGCAATTTTTGCGATCTTTTTCTTGAACACTTGTTCAGGTACGTTCTGTATGTCCGAGATGTTGACATCGAGAAGGTTAGCGTCAATTCTTTCTGCAATTTTCTCTTCAGCCATCTCCAGTGTGATGTATAGAACGTTCTTTCCTTGGAGGAGAACACTGGCAGCGACGTGGCACATAAACAAAGATTTACCGACGCCAGTGCCAGCCAAAGCGATGTTGAGCGTCTTATCACTGAGTCCACCCGCAGTAATCTTATTGAAGTATTCAAGATCAAAGGGTGTTTTATTTTCGATTCGGTGATAATACTCAAAGCGATCCTCGGAATCATCGAGGTAATCGTGTCCAACGCTTTGATCGAACCCAACAGCAAGAGCATCGGAAAGGATGCCCGGAATCGCATCGGGGGAGAGCTTGTCGTCTGCACCATCAGCAACCTGGATACTTTTGATCAGTGCTAGGTAGATGGCACGTTGTTTACACCACGATTCAGTGGTGTCAAGTAACCATTTACTCTCAGATTCTTCGCTTGCTAGCGAGGAAACCAACTGAGTGATGGTAGTGTGCTCATCCTGAGTGATGTCAGTCCTCTTTTCAATCTCAATGTGAAGCACTTCCTTGCTAGGGAGTGCGTCATACTCAGTAAGAAAAGAAGCAACCTGCTCAAAGACCACCCGATCAGTCCTTTCTTCAAAGTATTCGGGTTGGATGAACGGCATCACCTGCCGTGCATATTCTTCATCGTAAACCAGGTTGCTAAGGATTGTTAGAGGAATCCTTTCGCTCATTCACCTCCACCGTAAGTGAACTCTTTTTGTGCTGCCTCGTCAAGTTGAGACATCAGGTCTTCCGTGAAATACTTCTCGGGATTGGTGTATACCTCTTTAGCATACACTTTTTTCCCATCAATTTCATACCTGTTACCAACCTTCTTGATAACACCAGTGCTCTCGCCCAGTTCAAGCAGTCCGTAGTAGCGATCAAGACCGCGTTCATCGTAGTAAAGACGGATGGCAGCGACTCTGTTCTCACGACTCAGACGTGACTTGACAGTCTTCGCTTTGATAATGTTTCCAACGATTTCCGTTCCATCCTTTTCTTTTGCTTTGCTGAGATAAATGATTGTACTCGCTGCATACTTGAGTCCCGAACCTCCTCCCATCTCTTTAGTTGGAACGTAAGCTCCGATGACATCGTATGTATGGTTGGTGACAATGAGCGGCACATTGGCTTGACCTAGTTTGAGGGTAAGCATACGGAAAGCACCTTTGACAAGTTGACTTTTTGTCATGTCGCGGGTTTGCTTGTCCTCAAGGACATCCTTGATCTCCTTTTCAGTGGAGAGCATGCCTAGAGAATCTAGTACGAACATCATGGGTTTCCTATCGCCTTCAGGAAGACTTAGGTATTTGTCAACAATCTTCAATGCCCGGTTCCGGAACTGTTCGATGGTGACAACTTGCACGTGACCGAACCTTTCAAGGTCAATACCACGTGTCTCCAACATGTTTTTCTTGATGGCAGATTCTGTATCAAAATACATGACCCCACCATCAGGGTGCTTCTCTAAGAAGTTTTTGACTACCGCAAGGGAGAAGAAGGTCTTGCCTGTGGAGGTTTCACCAGCGATTGCAGTGATTTTGTCACCACTAATTCCCCCATAAATGCTGCCACTAACCAGGGCATTGAAAATGTAAGAACCAGTGTCAACAAATCGCTCCGTATCGTCAACATCCGACGCGAGCTTTGTGTAGTCATCGCCAATCTCCTTGATGATGTCCTTGAAAAAATCCATGTCAAATACCCAGTAGTTTGCGTTGCCTTTCAAAGTATCCGTGGAGAATCCACGAACTGCTATTCATTTTTTCTTGCCCTCCAACACCCCATTCAAAGACAACTCGCTCATTGTCCTGGAATCGTTCAAGTTCTGGAGTGTTAGTTGCACCCCGATCTCCTCCATTACAGAAGACAACGGTCTCTGCAATCTCTAAACATTTCTCAATGGCACCGCATGCACTGTCATCAGCATCATCCCATGACACAACAGCGTCTACCATGTTCAGGTGACGGACAATATCAGCACGCTCAGTCCAGCACTGAAAATACTGTCCTTTCTTACGCTTCAACCAGGGATCACCGTTCAGTCCTACCACTAGGTAGTCCGAATAGTCCTTGGCACGCTCAAAATAACGAATATGTCCGGAGTGGATGGGGTCAAACCCACCCGTGACCAAACTAACCTTTTCAAAAAACACGAGACTCATTCAAATAACATAACCAAATTGCTCTCGGGCAATCTTTTTGTATGGTCCACCAGGGTTATCAGCACGAATGTCCTTGATGCGGACCAATTTCTGGTAAAGAGCAGTGTCACCACCCAAACGCAGTGCGTTGACGATGGTGGTTAGTTCTTTATCGTTGATAGGTAGTTCCATAAGGGTTCTTATGTAGTTTGATTATAGCATCAGACAAAGAAAAGTTCCAGCGTCACAGTTTTCTCCACTGACCATCCGATAGCATCCAGAACCGCCTTGAGCGGTTCAACGAATGACTTATCGAACATCAACGTGTAGTCAACATAGTTCGCTAAACCCAGTTCTTTAGGAAAATCACCCAGGAAAGAGATCACATTCTCTTGCGTAGGGTTGGGTTTGGTCAAATAGCAGAACTTTATCTTGTCGCCATTGTTGATAGCATTATATTTAGAGTCGAGACTAT
>Ga0163111_10002616_pt1 | contig 11469 bp, 7 predicted proteins | sample CRUFie1St18metaG_FD_109645 | JGI IMG/M metagenome (GOLD analysis project Ga0163111, IMG submission 109645) | Marine microbial communities from the Costa Rica Dome - CRUD Field 142mm St18 metaG | ecosystem: Environmental > Aquatic > Marine > Oceanic > Photic zone | place: Costa Rica: the Eastern... | reverse complement strand
TTCCACCTAATCCCATTGACTTAAAAATACCTGAAGCTAAGAGTATGAATGCAACAATTTCAAATTTTAATTTAAAGATCTAATTAATTGCCAATCCTAATTTTTCAGGACCAAAACGAATTACATCAGTTACTGGAAGATTTGTTAAGCTTTCCAAGGAATCAATTGAATTCTGTGCTTCTAAAACACTTAGTTTTGAAGTATTAAGTGAAATACCTATTACTTTGGCATTTGGATAACTTCCACATGCAAAAGCCAGATCTTCATAAAGTTTTATTATTTTATTAATATCTGGAATTTTTATGTGTTTATAATCCCTCAAAGTTTTAAAATCTGCACGATGACATAGTATCATGTGTGTTACACAACTTCCTCTTATTAAAGGTAGACTTGCAGTACTTCCAGGATTTATAATTGAGCCTTGTCCTTCAATAAAAACCCAATCATAATCTGAATTTCTTAAAACCATAGTTTCAACTGCTCCGCAAGCATGATCTACCTTATATGCATCCAATGGAATTCCTGTTCCAGAAACTGTAATCCCAATTTGACCAGTTGCTATAAAGGTGCTTTTAATTTTATTTTTTAAAGACCATTTATGAATTTCAAGACTAGTGGTCATTTTTCCAACAGCCATGTCTGTTCCAACACATAAGATTCTTTTATTGTTTAATTTAGCTGCTTTTCCACTTGCAATCTGAGGAATAAATTGCGGAACCCTAACGTCCCAAATCCACTGATTTTTATTTAAAGAGTCCTTATATTTTGGCAATAAAGTATCGTGAAGTCCATTAATAATTGAAAGGTTTTTAGAGATAGCTCTCTCAATTATTTTAAACCAGGATTTAGGAATTTTTCCACCTGAGGGAGCAATGCCCAACACTAGAACCTCAGCACCTTTTGAAATTGCTAAATCAATTGAGCTAACGATTGGAACAGACCTTTCAATTGAATGAAATTCATTGGTGTTTTTACCTCTATTTTTTGAATCAATTACAGCAACTATAGGGTTTGTCAAGTAGCGTAATACTCCTATCCCCATTTTTCCGTAGTCTGTCGAAAAATGACCTTCTAAATAGATTGCAACTTTTTCGAATTTTTTTAACATCTTAAAATTAATTTTTTAAAAATGCTCCATGACCAAAACTATTTCTTGGCATAGTTATTCCGTTAATCATTACAGCTCCAAACGAAGGATCTGGATTTAAATTGTAATGTGAATCCAGATCAATATGATCAATTTGTCCAGAAATTGATGCACCTGCTGAAATAGCAACTGAAGATTCACTCATACATCCAATCATTGTCTTTAGTCCAAATGCTTTGGCAGTAGATAAAATTCTCAAGCCCTCAGTTATGCCTCCACATTTCATAAGTTTTAAATTAACACCATCGACACAATCATAATATCGTTTGATGTCACTTGAAAACCTGCAAGACTCATCAACAAAAATTGGTAGGGATCTGCTTTTGTATAATGTTTTTAAATCTTTTTCATTTCCCTCAACCAAAGGTTGTTCTACATAATCACAATTTTTATTTGACAACCATTCCATCATATGTTTTGCTTCCTCAGTACTCCAACCACCATTTGCATCTACCCTAAGTTTTAAATCGTATTTTTTACTACTTTCTAAAACTTGCATGTACATAGCCTTATCTGCATCTAATCCAATATTTGAACCTAACTTTACTTTTAAAAATTTTGTAGATGAGTCTTTTAAAAGCAAAGGAATTCTTTCTTTTACAGAATCAGGACTCATAATTCCAATTGTTAGGGATGTCATTGAAGATGGTAATGGTAAACCCAAAAGTTCATGGAGTTTTAATTCTGCTTTTTTTGCTTTTAAATCCCAAAGTGCCATATCCAAGCCCGCATATGCACAAGGTGAGATTTTCATTTCACGAGCAATACTCTCAATTTCATAAATGGATTTGTTTTCCAAACCAATTTCAATTAGTCTATTTATTTGTGAAATGACATCTTCGGCATTACTTGCTCCCTCCGTTTCACCTGGTGATGATTCACCCCAGGCAACTATACCATTATCTTCAATTTTAATAAAAACATTGTAATTTTCTGAATTCACTCCTCTACTAATAGCAAGTGGAAATTTCTTTTTTAATAGAATTTTTTTAAAGGTGACTTTCATCTAGTTTAAATTAATGAAATTTAATTAATCCATCCTCTTTTTTTCATTTCACTATTAACTCTAGGTGCAAGAATTATAAGTGCTATCATGTTAGGAATACACATTAGAGCAAATGAAATATCAATAATTCCAATAACAATATCAACTGTGACTAATGCTGATATTACTATAGTAAAAACATAAACGTAATTATAATATTTTGCCCAGGATGGTTTTGTAAGAAATCCTAAACATTTTAATCCGTAATATGAGTATGTAAATAATGTTGATATTCCAAATACAAATACCATTATCATTAATAAAAAATCCCCAAATCCAAAGAATAACGTTCTAAAAGCTTCTAAAGTTAGTGCAATACCATTTAAGTTATTTTCAAGGTAAGCACCACTAATTAGGACTATTAATCCGGTTATTGTACACACTAAAAGCGTATCAAAAAAAGGTCCCAACATTGCAACTAAACCTTCATCAGTACCTTGCTTTGTATGAGATTGACCATGATACATTGGTGCAGTTCCAATTCCACTTTCATTTGAAAAAACTGCTCTTCTAACTCCCAAGATTATTAATCCCCAAAGTCCACCAGAGTAAACTGCGTCAATATTAAAAGCCTCACTTATAATCAAATTAAAAGTTGGGATAATCAAATCAATGTTCATCACTAAAATGAGAATCCCAATAAAGATGTATATTATGACCATAACAGGAACGAGTCTAGAGCTTGTTTTAACTATTGATTTCAAACCTCCAAAAATCACAAAAGAAGTGATTACCGATAAGATAATACCAAATACTAGTTTCCAGTTAAAATCACCAATATTTGAAATTGAATTTGAAGGGTTTACAACATTAACAAATGTTTCTGTAAGTTGGTTAGCGGTAAAAGCTGGTAGCACACCAAATAAACCAGCGACCGAAAACCATATTGCCATAGGCTTTCCAAATTTTTTGATGCCATTATTCATATAATACATCGGTCCTCCTACAAAATTTCCATCATTATTATTTTTTCTTATTATTACTGAAAGAGAACACGAATAAAATTTGATAGTAGATCCTATTATCGCGGTTATCCACATCCAAAAAATAACCCCTGGACCTCCCATGTGAATGGCAATTGATACACCTGAAATATTTCCGAGCCCAACAGTAGCAGCTAAAACTGCAGATAAGGACTGAAATCTAGAAATTCCAACACCATCATCTTTACTGAACAAAAGATTAAATGCTCTTTTTATTTTTAACAATGGATATCCTTTTGAATATATTGTTAAATAAACTCCTCCGCCAATAATTAAAATCAACATAATCCATTCAAGAGGAGCAATGACAGATTCTAAAAATTTTTGAATTTTTTCAAATAATTTGATTTCCATTGAATCAATTATTTTTTGGTATTTTGCAGATTATCGTTCCAGACTCTAAAAAAGTTTTTATAGCAAATTTTTTCAATACTTTCTAGATTATACCCTCGTTTTAAAAGACCTTCAATTATTTTTGGAAAGTCGGAAACATCTTTAAGATTATTAGGCAATGTATTACCTAAACCGTCAAAGTCAGATCCAAAACCAATGTGATTGTCTCCAACCAAATTATTTACATGATCTATTGCATCTAATACATCATCGATACTTGCAAACGGTTTCCTTTCATTAATCAATTTTTCTGTTCTATCAATTACTTGTTTATCATTTGTTTCTAAATTATTTTCAAGTCTCCAATTTTCTACCTCTTCATCAATTTCAGAAAACACCTTATTGGAAATTTCATTTACGAAAGTTGAGCCAAAATTGATAAGAATAACACCATTGTTTTTTGCAAGCTCAACAATCATATCGTCACTCATATTTCTTTCAAAGTTTGGAGTGAATTTTCTGGGTGAGGAATGGGAAGCGATAAGTGGCTTTTTGGAAATATTAATTACATCGTAGAAGGCTTGATCTGATACATGAGAAATATCTATCATCATTCCAATATCATTCATTTCAGTAATTAATTCTTTACCAAAATCACTAAGTCCATTCCATTTTCTATCAATATCATATGAAGAATCACAAATTTGATTATTTTTTGCATGGGTTAGTGTTACGTATCTAATTCCTCTATTAAAAAAATGATGAAGATTTTCAAAACTTTGCCCTATTGGAGATCCATTTTCCATCCCCATTGGAAGGGATATTTTTCCATCATTAAAATTATTTATTACATCAGCAGGTGTTAAGGCTAGAGCAAGAAATTCATTATTATAATCAACAATATTTTCAACTAAATCAATTAGAGAATTTGCAAAAATATATGCTTCATCAAATGTTTTTTCAGCCGGAATATATATAGACATAAAAGGGCTGTCTAAACCTCCTTTTTTAGATTTTGGAATATCAAAATTTCCAGATGTATCATAATTTAAATCAATTTCTTTTTCATTTAAGAGTCCTTCTGCATTTAATCTGTAAGGTAGATCAATATGACCATCAGCAATAATTATTTCTTTAGATAACAGTCTTGATTTCTCCACGAAATCATTTTGACAAGAGATAACAAAAAACACAATGATAATTAAAAAAAACTTGTTCATAAGAGATTATTGATTAAATATATAGATTCTTATCGTATAAAAACAAAAAATCCTCCAAATGGAGGATTTTAATGCGGTCTGGACGGGACTCGAACCCGCGACCCCCTGCGTGACAGGCAGGTATTCTAACCAGCTGAACTACCAGACCAAAAACGGATTGTAAATATACATTCCATTTTTAATTCCACAAACATAACCTATGGATTAAGAACTTAATAAAGAGTCTAAGTTGTCTGCATAAACATTTTTTGCAGATACACCTACTTGCCTGTTTACAAGTTCTCCATTTTTGAAAGTCAAAACCGTAGGAATATTTCTAACACCAAATTTTGCTGCAAATTCTTGATTTGAGTCAACGTCTAGTTTTCCAACTACTACTTTTCCCTTGTAGTCGTTACTTAATTCTTCAATGATAGGTCCTAACATTCTACAAGGACCACACCACTCAGCCCAAAAATCAACCATGACTGGTTTTTCAGATTTCAAGACAACTTCATCAAAATTCGCGTCTGTTATTTCTAATGCCATTTTTAATTATTTGATTGTAAAACTAATTAAATATTAATTATAATTAATTTTATAATGAACATTTTTAATGTAAATTTTTATAAAAAATGAAATATTTATTGATCTTACTTTTTTTTTCAACAATTTCACATTCACAAGAACAAATTTTTGAAGTACAACAAATTTTTAATGATGAAAGATTTCCAAACATTCTGGTTGCAAAAAATGGGAATATAATAGCAACTTGGGGAAGTACTAATTTGATATGCAGAATTAGTGACAATGGAGGAGAATCTTGGGGTCCTGTAATTAAAATCGCCGAAGGAATTAATGGAGGAGGATTAATTGTTGATGAAAATAGTGGGGACATAATATCCTTTGTTGAAGACAATCACCCTCCCTCTAAAGTGTTAAGTTACAGAAGTGTAGATAACGGTAAAACATGGAAAAAAAATTTTATTAAAATTTATCCTGACCAAAATGGAAATATGCCATCAATGCACATGAACGAGCATGGGATCACTATTAAAAAAGGGAAATTTAAAGGTAGGTTAATTAGACCCTCAAGATATTACAGTGCAGGTAATGACAAAAAGTATTATCCTGAGCATTACTCCAATGCAATTTATAGTGATGATGGAGGAAAAACTTGGTTTACAAGTAATCCTTTTCCTGCTAATGGAACAGGTGAAGGAGCCATAATTGAACTTGGAAATGGTAATTTATTATACAATTCTCGCAGACATTTTTCCAATGATGGTCTTAATCCAAGGATGAGGCATATTGCAATTAGTAAAGATGGAGGTGAAAATTGGAATAACTTGTCTGTAAGTGAATTTTTACCTGACGGACAAAAAAACTCGGATTATGGACTAATGGCAGGTCTTGACATTTTTAATTATCGTGATGAAGAAATAATTGTTTATACCAATATTGACTCTTATGATAATCGAAGCAATGGTATGATTTGGGCTAGTACAGATCAAGGTAACACCTGGCCAATTAAAAAAAAAATTGATGAGTTTGGGTTTAAATACTCTTCAATAGCAATTGGAAGAAAAAATACAAAAACTGAAGGGATGATCTACATTCTTTATGAGACTGGAAAAGAAAAAAATATTAATGAATATGGTGGAGGAAAAATTGCAAGATTTAACTACACTTGGCTTCTAAATAATGATGATTAGTTCAATTTAAAATGAAAATTATTTTTTTGAATTGATGAGATTAAATCCTCATTTATCGATATTTTATGATTTTCGCTGGGCATTGTTAATTTTATTTTTTCTTTATTTTCAAAAAATGAAATTTCAAGTTGCTGCTTACCTCTGTGTTTACTAAAAATCTTTTTTAAATTATCAATTTTATTTTCATCAAACTCATTTATATTTAATTGGATAGTCAATTTTTTTGCATTTTTTGAGATTGTATCTTGTAATTGTTGAAAGCTCAGGAAAGTAATCCTAGGATCTCCTGATTTACCCGTATCTCTATCCCTCCAACCTTCTTTAACCAATATTCTAATGAAAAGGAAATTATTTTCAACCAAGAAATGTTTGTATTTCAAATAATCTTCACCAAAAATTCTGAAGTCATAAGATTCTTTATAATCTTCAAAAGTAAATCTCGCCCAACCCTTTCCATTTTTTGAAATTCTATGCTCAACTTCACCAACTATTCCACCGATTTTAAGTTCCTTATTGATCAAGAAATTTAAATCATTCAACACATCCAAAGAAGCATTGCAAAAATGTTCGATGGGTAATTTAAAATCATCAAGTGGATGTCCTGAAATATAAATACCAACAACCTCTTTTTCTTGTTTCAAATTTTTTAGAGTTGACCAAGGCTTACAATCTGGAATTTCTGGTTCATTAAATTGGACTTCTCCGAAGCTTTCAAATAAACTAACTTGAGCGGAATTTTTATTTTCTTGAAATTTAGATCCAAACTTTAATGCTTTTTCTACAAAGGAAACTCCATCTCCATTGTCGTGTAAATACTGTGCTCTATGCACACCCTTGAATGAGTCAAAACCTCCAGCATAAACCAAACTATCAAATGTTTTTTTATTAGCTGCTCTCAGATCTATGTTTTTAGTTAAATCAAAAATTGAATTATATTTTTTGTTCTGTCTGCCATTAATGATCGATTTTACTGCTCCTTTACCAACTCCTTTAATTGCCCCCATCCCAAAACGAATTTCATTTTTATCATTTACAGTAAACTTGTAAAAAGATTCATTGACATCTGGGCCTAATACGCTTATTGACATTTTTTTACACTCCTCCATAAAAAAACTTACTTGTTTTATGTCATTCATATTATTTGATAAAACCGCTGCCATATACTCTGCTGGATAATGTGCTTTTAAATACGCGGTTTGATATGCAATTAAAGCATAACATGTAGAATGAGATTTATTGAATGCATATGAAGCAAAGGCCTCCCAATCTTTCCAAATTTTTTCTAGAATCTCTCTTGAATAACCATTTGTTTCTCCACCATCTAAAAATTTAGGCTTTAACTTACTTAATAGATCAAATATTTTTTTACCCATTGCTTTTCTCAAGAGATCGGCATCACCTTTTGAAAAATTAGCAAGTTTTTGAGAAAGTTGCATAACTTGTTCTTGGTAGACAGTAATTCCGTATGTTTCTTTCAATGATTCTTCCATTATAGGTAGATCATAAGAAATATCTTCTTTACCATTTTTTCTATTTACAAATGATGGAATATATTCAAGAGGACCAGGTCTATATAAGGCATTCATAGCTATCAAATCCTCAAACACGGTTGGTTTTAGATCTCTTAAATATTTTTGCATTCCAGCACTTTCATACTGAAATATTCCAACTGTATTTCCTTTTTGAAAAAGTTCATATGTTTTTTTATCATCAAGAGATATGTTTTCTATATCTAATTCAATATTATGTCGATATTTAATTAGCTTAACAGTGTCTTTAATTAACGTAAGTGTTTTTAAACCCAGAAAATCCATTTTTAATAATCCAGCGCTTTCAACAACTGCGTTATCATACTGAGTAACAAATAAATTTGAATCTTTTGCTGTTGCTATTGGTACAAAATTAGTAATATCATCAGGTGTAATTATAACACCACAAGCATGTGTACCTACGTTACGAAGACTGCCTTCCAAAACTCTGGCTTGATTAACTGTTTCAGCCTGCAAATCATCACCATTTGAGATAGACTTTAGTTCTTTAATATTACTAAAATCTTCAGATCTTAATTCCTCACTTAATTTCTTTTCATCCTTTTCAAAAATATCTTTGAGTTTAATATTAGGTATTAATTTTGCTAGTCTGTCTGCATCACCCAATGATAAATCTAAAACCCTGGCAGTATCTCTAATTGATGATTTTGCTGCCATTTTTCCATAGGTTATTATTTGTGCAACTTGATTAGAACCATATTTTTCAATTACATATTCAATTACATTATTTCTTCCTTCATCATCAAAATCAATATCAATATCAGGCATACTTACTCTGTCAGGGTTAAGAAATCTTTCAAATAGCAAGTCATATTTTATAGGGTCAATTTTTGTTATACCAAGACAATAAGCAACTACTGATCCAGCAGCAGAGCCTCTGCCGGGGCCAACAGAGACACCCATTTCTCTTGCAGCTTTAATCAAATCTTGTACTATCAAAAAATAGCCAGGGTATCCTGAATTTTTAATTACATTAAGCTCAAATAAAATCCTATCATCCAAATCTTTAGAAACAGTTTCATAACAACTTTTAACTCCTTGATAGGTTAAGAATTTTAAATATTCATTTTCAATTTCTTCACTTGATTTACTTTTTGAATTAAAACTTTCAGGAATATTAAATTTTGGAAGTAAAACATCTCTTGAAAGGTCATATTCTTCAACTTTGTCAATTAGTTCTTTAATATTAACCACAGCTTCTGGAATATCTTTGAAAAGCAACTTCATCTCATTAGGCGATTTGAAATAGTATTCTTGATTTGGCAAACCATACCTAAAACCCCTTCCCCTTCCAATAGGTGTCGATTGCTTTTCACCGTCTTTAACACATAACAATATATCATGTGCGTTAGCATCTTCTTTATTTACATAGTATGTATTATTAGTTGAAATTAGTTTAATACTATGCTTTTCTGAAAATTTTTTAATTACCCTGTTAACCCTATCTTCATTTTCTTGTCCATGTCTCATAATTTCAAGATAAAAATCAGTTTTGAAATTACTTTTCCACCAAACCAATGCTTCCTCAGCCTGATTTTCTCCTACATTTAAAATTTTCGATGGAATTTCTCCATACATATTTCCAGAGAGGACTATTAAATCATCTTTGTATTTATAAACAATGTCTTTGTCAACCCTTGGTACATAATAAAAACCAGATGTATATCCTAAAGAGCACATTTTTGACAAATTTTCATACCCATTTTTATTTTTAGCTAAAAAAACAACTTGAAATCCATCATCTCTATGTGACTTGTCTAAATGATTATTACAAATATTTAATTCACAACCAATTATGGGTTTTATTTTGGTTTTTAGTTCATTGTTGATGTTATTATTAAAACTATTAATTGTTTTAATAAAATGGAAACAACCCATCATGTTTGCTTTATCAGTAATTGCTAAAGCTGGCATTTTGAATTCTGACGCTTTTTTTACTAAATCAATAATTCTTGATGTTGATTGCAAAACAGAAAATTGTGAACAGTTATGTAAATGAACATAGGGAGTTTGTTTTAGGCTATCTGGAATATTTTTAATTGTTTTTATTTCTTTTTCTTCAAGTTTTGAAATATTTTCTCTAATCTTTTCAGACTCTTTTTTAAAATTTTGATGCTTTAACCCCAATGCTGGTATTGGTGTATTTGTATCGTTTTTTAAATTACTAACTAACTCAGCATAACCCTTAAAAACACTTTGATCAAAAACTCCGGTTCTGACCAATTCAAAAAAGACTCTTGAATTTGCCTCAACGTCAGCAGATGCATTATGTGCTTCATTGAACTTTTCGTTAAAAAGAGTGGAATATATTTCTATTAATGTTGGGAATTTGTATTTGCCTCCTCTGCCGCCAGGCAACTTACATACACTGGCAGTTAATTCACTACATGTATCCAAAACATCTTTCTCAGTTATATCAATTTTATGTCCAATTCTGTGCAATTCAGAACCAATGATATTAATATCAAATTTTAAATTATGGCCAACAAGGAATCCAGATTTTTCATAATCACCAATAAATATTTTTAATACATCTTCGATTTTTTTTCCAATTTTCCGACCCAAATCAGTTGATATTCCATGTATTTTTTCTGCTTCAAACGGGATATCAAAGTTTTCAGGATTTATTACATAGTTGTGATTGGATACCATATCTCCTTTGGCGTCATGTAATTGCCAGGCTAACTGAACGCATCTAGGCCAATTATCAATATCGGATACTGGTGCATTCCATTTTTTAGGTAAACCTGTAGTTTCCGTATCAAAAACTAAAAACATAGAATTAAAAATTAATTTTAAAATTAATTATCTTTTTGACTATAATTATATAAAAAACAGACAAGTTATCAACCTCAAAGATTCAGAAAAATAGATTTGGATGTTTATAAAAAACAACTATTTTTGCACATCATTAATAAAATTGGTTTCGAACCTTAAAATTTAATTTGATATGGCAGTAAAAATTAGACTTCAAAGACACGGTAAAAAAGGAAAGCCCTTTTACTGGATAGTAGCAGCTGACGCAAGAGCAAAAAGAGATGGACGTTACTTAGAAAAATTAGGAACTTATAACCCCAACACCAACCCTGCATCAATTGATATTGATATAGACAGTTGTGTGAGGTGGATTCAGTTTGGTGCACAACCCACAGATACTGCCAGAAATATTCTCTCTTACAAAGGAGTTTTACTGAAAAATCATTTACTTAATGGTGTTAAAAAAGGGGCTTTTGATGAACAAGAAGCTGAAAAAAGATTTGAATCATGGTTAAATGAAAAAGAAGCAAGCATTGACAGCAAAAAAACAAGGCTTGAAAAAGAAAAGGATACAAAAAAGAAAAAAGCTCTTGAGTTAGAAAGAGAAGCTAGTGAAAAAAGAAAAATGAAAGCTGAAGAGGCTGCTACTGAAGCACCTGCCGCCGAAGAAGCACCTGCTGCTGATGAAGCGCCTGCTGCTGATGAAGTACCTGCCGCTGATGAAGCACCTGCCGCTGAAG
>Ga0163111_10002615_pt1 | contig 11471 bp, 12 predicted proteins | sample CRUFie1St18metaG_FD_109645 | JGI IMG/M metagenome (GOLD analysis project Ga0163111, IMG submission 109645) | Marine microbial communities from the Costa Rica Dome - CRUD Field 142mm St18 metaG | ecosystem: Environmental > Aquatic > Marine > Oceanic > Photic zone | place: Costa Rica: the Eastern... | reverse complement strand
GATTCTAAAATGTCAAATTGCAAAAAATTTTAATTTGAGTTTACTTTTGAATGTAAAAAATAGGAATAAAGCTTTCCGTTGGTAATATAAGAAGGAAAAAAAGTGTATAAAATATTAGGTATTCCACAAAGCCGTGCTTTTCGGGTTTTATGGATGCTTGAGGAAATAGGTGAAGAATATGATCATATTCCTTTAAAGCCACATAGCAGCGAAGTAAAAAAATTTAATACAACGGGAAAAGTTCCAGTACTGCTTGATGATGAAGAAATTTTTACTGATAGCTCTGCAATAATATCCTATCTGGGTGATAAGCATGGCAAACTATGTTTCCCAAGAGGTTCGATTGAGCGAGCACGGCAGGATGCGATGGTTTTTAGATTAATTGATGAAGTAGATATGATCCTCTGGAGTGCGGCTAGGCATAGTTTCATCTTGCCTAAAGAAAGGCGGGTTTCTGCTCTTAAGCCGAGCCTTAAATGGGAGTTTGCAAGGAACATTGATTGCATAATGGATGAGAAAAAAAGCAAATTTTTGATGGGGGAGGAGTTTACGCTTCCTGATATTATTCTAGCGCATTGCGGAAGTTGGGCCCGGTCAGCAAAATTTCCATCAGAAAATAATAGTTTTAATGATTATGTAAATTTATGTTATAATAGACCTGCGGCTAAGCGGCTAACTCAAAGCTCTGCTTAATAGCAGTTTTTCTATTCCTTTTGCTGACCAAAGCCCAGTAGCTAGAGCAGCTGTGATCAAATACCCTCCAGTAGGGGCGTCCCAATTCAGCATTTCTCCAGCGAAAAAAATACCAGGCCTTTTCGAGAGCATTAAGTTATGGTCCAGTTGATCAAAACGTATACCGCCGGCTGTCGATATTGCTTTATCTATGTCATCTAGTCCTTCGTGTTTTATTTTAAGTAGTTTTAAATCGATTAAAAGTTGTTCTTTAGAAAAAGAATTTGAAGAAAACTCTCTCAAAAGTGCCTGTTTAATATTAGATAATTTAAGTACTTTTCTAAGGTAATTAGCCCAACTTATTTTCCCAACTGGTTTTTGGAGGGCATCAATTAGTCTTTTTTCAGTCCAATTAGGCAAAAGATCTATGAAAACGTCCTCACCTGTTCTGACAGCTTGCGACAATGAATATATTCCGCCCCCCTCTATGCCAGACTGAGTGATTACAATCTCTCCTCGTGATTGTATTTTCCCAGCGCTTAACGCTATTGCCTTAACAGGTTCTCCAAAATATTTATCTATATGGGAACTCCAATTTATTTTTAAACCCACATTTGAGGCACTGAATTTTTCATTTTCAACATTAGTTAACCACTTAAGCCATCCAGCATCTGATCCAAGTCTTTGCCAGCTAGCACCACCCATAGCAAACAATATAGCTTTTGCAGAAATTTCTTCGTGCCCTTTGTCAGTGTTGAAAAGCAGTGACATTTGATTTATGGAAATAGCTTCCATTTTATGTCGCCTTATTACCCCTCTGCTGTCCAGTTGAGCTAGCCAGGCTCTAAGCAAAGGCGAAGCTTTCATATGTAATGGGAAAACTCTGCCAGTACTCCCTGTGAATAGGTTTATGCCAAGAGAAGATGCCCAAGTTTTAACGTCATTAGGTGTAAAGTTCTGTAATGCTTCTATCAGTTGTGGGCTTTGATCGGAGAAGTTATTTAAAAATTTTTGAATGGACTCATCTTTTGTTAAATTTAATCCTGATTTTCCAGCCATTAAAAATTTTCTACCCATCGTGGGCATTTGATCGACAATTGTTATACTGTAGTTTAGTTTGCTCAGATAGTCTGCTGCCATCAAGCCTGCGGGACCTCCACCAACTATTAGTACATCACACATTTAGCGTCCTTATTTGTCCCCAAAAAGTAAAAGTAACTATAAAGACCCAGGATGTTATTTGTAATCTGAAACTTAACATTACCTAAGGAAATTGTTGTTTGAATAATTATGATAAGCCTCCTCCAGTTTGTCCATTGTGTATGCGTGAAATACCACCAGAGGTACCGCAAAGTTTGCACCATCTAATCCCAAAACTTAAGGGTGGGAAGCATGGTCCAACTATTTTAATTCATCATATTTGCCACAAAGAAATTCATTCTGCACTTACTGAAGCAGAGTTAGCAAAAAACTATAACTCTACTGAGGCCTTGAAAGCGCACCCTAGGCTGGCAAAATTTTTTGGTTGGGTCGCCAAGAGACCAGCCAATTTTTTGTCAAAGGTCCCCAAAAAAAGAAGAATTTAATTTATTAAACTTTTTATACCAGCGATGTGATCTGGCTGAGCTGCTAAAGAGGCGCTCAATAATGCATGGGCTCGGCTCATTAAATTTTCAGGCAAAACTACTTCGTCAACTAAGCCAAATTTATACGCTTTGTCAGCATCTAGTTTTTCACCTGCGACTAGTAATAATTTTGCTCGACCAGGACCTATTAAATCCCTAAGTCTTTTTGGATCAGAAGGTTGAGGCAAAAACCCCATTTTCATCACAGGATAGAAAAATTTAGCTGATGGTATGCAAATTCTCATATCGCATGCTAGGATCATTCCAAATGCACCTCCAGCAACTGTGCCATTTAAAGCGGCAATAGTAACACAATTTAATTCTTTCAAACTTTGCGACAATTTTTCCCAAATTGGTGATATTGCCAATCCGGATTTTACTTCAAGCAAGTCTGCTCCAGCACTGAAGGTTTTGCCTTGACCGGTTAGGATTACGCCCTTGGCCAAATCAGCCTTTTCAATAATACCTAAGAGTTCTTCTAACATCTCTGTAGAAAGTGAGTTAGCTTTTTCGGGACGGTTAATTTTAACTTCCCAAACAGCATTTTTATGTTTCGTTAGATTAATCAAATTAGCTTTACTTTCTTACGAATAGCTTCATCGCGCAGTGAAATTTCTTTTCCCACAAATTCATTTGCTTCAGGACCACACATCCAAAGCAGGGCTTTTGCTGGCCAATCTGCAGGTATATGGGCATTCCAATCTAATTTGCTAACTTGATTTATACCGCTCTCTTTTATTTCAAGTTGCATTTGGGTGGCAACAGTGCCAGGTGAAAGACCCATCGCGCGAATTCCAAATTTATTATATTCTGTATGTAGACATTGTGTGAGCATTGCAGCACCGGCTTTTGATGAACAATAATGGCTCCAAGCTGACAGTGGATTGTGGGCCGCTCCAGAACTTACATTTAATATTATTCCTGCACCTTTTTTGATCATTTTGGGTAAAACAGAGTTTATAGTATAGAAAACACCTTTAAGGTTAGTATCAACAACGTTTGACCATTCTTCTGGTTTTATTTCGTGGATAAGCCCAATTGGCGAAATTGTGCCAGCATTATTTATCAAAATATCAAGAGCACCAAAATGGTCATAACAAAAGTCTACCAAACTACCTACAAAACTTGAGTCAGAGATATCGCCTGCGAAGCATTCGGCGTTATCACCCAATTCATTTTTTAGGCTATCTAACTTATCCGAGTTTCGTGCAGTCAGCAGGACGTTTGCTCCTGCTTGTACAAAAGTTTTGGCTGTAGCCTCTCCAATGCCTTGGCTGGCTCCTGTGATTAAAACTGTTTTACCGCTTAAATTTATCATTTCTGGGGACCCATTAAAAATAACGAAAAAATTCGGATTAGTACTATATATTGTTTAACTTGACGATAAAGATCCCTAAACACAACGTAAGAAATCAATAATTATTTGGATGATACATGTACCAGAAATTTTGTAGATTAATTTATTTTAGCTGTATATTATTATTTTTTCCATTGTTGGCTCATGCTGAACTAAGTACCAGAGGTGCGTGGGATAATTTAAAAAAACTTTTGGAAACTGGTGGCTACCAAGTACTTGGGGAAGAGGTATCAGTTGGATCAGATTTAACTGTAAAAAACGTTCAGATTTTCTTTGAAGTTGATAAAAAAACAGACATTATATTTGATATTGAAGCAATCAAATTATTTAGGAAATCGGATGGTTTCGTTTATATTAGCTTGCCAGAAGAGATCTATGTTAAATATTTCAATGAAGATGATTTTGGATATAAAACTGAAGCTAGTGTTTTAGTACGCGCTCGGCAGCCCGAGTTTAAAGTTTCAGGCAACCCGTCCAAAGTTTTATACGAATTCAAGGCCTCGTCTGCTGGTTTTACTTTGGTTGAACTGCTTGATAACGGAGTTGCTTCGTCAGAATTTTCTGCGCAGATGGAGCTTGTGTTGGCTGATGTTAAATCGGCAATAACTTCAACCGTGGGTTCGAAAATTGAAATAAAGTCTTTGCTTTCTACTTCGGGAGCTTCAATAAAAGGTGGAGTGAGGCTACTTAACGTTCCGGTTGAACTGAGTTTTCAATATGTCATGGATCAATTGAAATCTAATTCAGTTTCAAACGAACCAAAAATTTCTTTAAGTGAAGACTTTGAACTGGCTTTAGAGAGAGGATTTTTTTCGACATCAAATTTTACATTCGATAACAGCAAATTGAGCATGAGCGCAGCTACGCCTGGTGGTCCTGTTTCACTTTCATTCACAACAGGGCCTTCATCCTTGACTAGTGCTGTTTCTCAAACTGGTTTTGTTATTCAGTCAGATAATAAAAATACTCTGGTTAACCTTAATCTACCAAACGTTGAGAGAGATTTGGAGTTAGACTTTGCAGAATTTTCTAGTTCTTTAAATATTCCACTTTTAGCTAAATCAGGCGAACAGGATTTTGGAGTGAAAGCCAAGTTATCGGGTCTTAATTTTTCTGATAATGTTTGGAACTTTTTTGATGATAAAAACCTAATGCCAAATGACCCTGCATCTATAGAGTTTGCCATGGAAGGTTTAACTATCCTGAATGAGGATTTATCAAGCGACGCGATAATGGAAAATCAGAATCTTGATCCCTTAGAGTTTGGACAAATTTTAAGCCTTCGGTTGAAGGAATTCCTTCTTACTGCTCTAGGGTTGAAGGTTGAAGCCAGTGGAGATTTCAAGTTCGATAATGACGATTTAAAAACTTTTGAGGGTATACCGAGGCCTATGGGAAAGGCGTCGTTGAAAATAGAGGGATCCAATGAATTCATGAACCGGCTAGAGAATATGCAAGTATTCCCATCCGAAACCATAATCGGGGCCAGAATGATGTTGGCACTTCTTATGCGAGCAACTGGAAATGATGTTTTGCAGTCTGAATTTGTGATCGATGAAAAAGGAAAAATTTATGCAAACGGCCAGCGATTAAGATAACTAATGTGATAACTAAATCAATCAAACCGTAAAAAAAGAATTTAAGTTCAAAAGAAAAAAGAGGCCTAAGGGTAGATATGTTAGAACCAACCTGCCAAAAAATTTTAGAGCATGCAAAAGTTGCGGGAGCAGAGAGCGCCGACGTATTGGGAGTTAGTGGAACTGCAACATCCATAGAAGTACGTAAAGAAAACCTAGAACAAGTAGAACGAAGTGAAAGCACTGAATTTGGCTTGCGTGTATTTGTTGGGCAAAAGCAGGCTGTCGTGTCTGGATCAGATGTATCAGATGCTTCAATAAAATTAATGGTTGAAAGGGCAGTTGAAATGGCTGCAGCCGCGCCAGCCGATCCTTACTGTGGGTTGGCGGACAAATCTCAACTAGCTAGAATTTGGAATATAGACGAATTTGAGCTGTGTGATAATTATGATGAGCCGTTACCTGATGAATTAGAAAATATGGCGAAAGAGGCAGAATATTTTGCTCTGCAAAACCAATCTGTTGATCAGGTTCAGGCGGCCAGTGCCGGATATAGTAAAACAGAAATTCATTTATGTGCGACTAATGGATTTAATGGAGGCTATTCTAGGACAAGTTTCTCAAATTCGTGCGTTGCAATTGCCAGATCACAATCCGGTCTCGAGCGCGATTATGATGGCGATGTCCGCACATTCAGAAGTGATTTGCGAAGCCCAGAAGAAATAGGTCTCTCAGCAGCTAAAAGAGCCGTATCAAAACTGGAAGCCCGTAAACCTGAAACTGGTATTTACCCAGTAGTTTTCGATGAGCGAGTATCATCGTCTTTGATTGGTCATTTGCTTTCCGCAGCAAACGGTGCTGCAGTTGCAAGAGGAACATCATGGCTATTAAATAGTCGAGGCGCTGTGGTTTTGCCTGACAATCTATCAATTATTGAAAATCCACATAGGCCAAGACTCAGTGGCAGTCGCCCATTTGACGCTGAAGGTTTGGAAACTAAAATCAGAAAAATAGTGGATAATGGGGTTTTGTGCGACTGGACTACTGATTTGTCTTCCAGCCGAAAACTAAAACTTGGTTCGACTGGTAATGCAACCAGAGGAGTTGCAAGCATTCCTATGCCAAGCAATTGGAACATTTCTTTGACACAAGGCTCAAAAACCCAGTCTGAATTATTACAGGATATGGGCTGCGGTATATTAGTGACGTCTATGATAGGTTCCACAATTAACCCAAATACTGGGGATTATTCACGAGGTGCGTCAGGGTTTTGGGTCGAAAATGGAGAGATTCAATATCCTATTTCAGAGCTTACCATTGCTGGTAATCTTATCCAGATGTTAAAGACAATTATTCCTGCTAACGATGCTCGGCAATATATTTCGCGAGTAGTACCTTCACTTCTTATAGATGGAATAACAATTGCAGGATCTTGAAAATTTAAAAACAGCCGCAATCAAAGCTGGCGATATAGCGTTAAATTATTTTGATAAAAATTATAAAACATGGGATAAAGAAGCTGGCGCTGGACCTGTTACAGAGGCTGATCTTGAGATTGATAATTTTCTAAAAAAGTTTCTTTTAAATTGTGAGCCAACCTACGGGTGGCTGAGCGAGGAGACTGAAGATAGTTTATCGCGGCTGACAAAATCAAAAGTTTTTATAGTAGATCCTATAGATGGAACTCGCAGCTTTATCGCAGGTGACAAAACTTGGGCTCATTCATTGGCTATTGCTGAAAATGGTATACCTATTGCTGCAGTTGTTTACCTACCCAAGATGGAATTACTTTATACTGCTGAGATTGGCAAAGGTGCATTTCTCAACGGTACAAAAATTTATATAGCGGAAGATGCTGAACTAAAAGACGCAGAGATTTTAGCTAAAAAATCAGTACTTGAGGAAAATATTTGGAAAAATGACTCTACACCACTTTTTAAGCCCATTTTTTTTCCGTCACTAGCTTATAGATTAGCTCTTGTGGCCGAAGGCAGATTTGATGCTATGGTTACTCTCGGCAGAGCTTGGGAGTGGGACATCTGTGCTGGTCATTTGCTAGTTTCTGAAGCTGGTGGCAGCGTAACCACCAGCCTCGGATCTCAGATTAAATATAATTCAAAAACTGGTAGCTCCAACGGTATATTAGCCGGTAACTCTTATATCCGACAAAAAATCTCCGACGATTTACGCGATCCTGATTAAATCTTTAGAAAAGGTTGAGCAATTTTATGAATTATTTTGTTAAACTTAAGAGGCGCATCGGTGACCGCTAAACAGATACAATCTTCATCGTCTGATGCAACTGGCGTATGGTGAGTATGACCATCAGCGAACTCAACATCACCAGGCCCGAAATGGTCAATCTCATCTTTGAAAGCGCCTTTCAGTACTAAAGTAAGCTCTCTTCCTTTATGGCTGTGCTCAGGGACCGCCGTACCAGCTGGAATGTATAGCAAACGAGCAGATACTTTCTCAGAATTAACCAATATTTTTTGTTTGACTCCCATGCCGATTGGTCGCCAGTCTATATCCGCTAAGTCACAACCGACATAATCTGCCAAAGGCTCAGGTAATTCCTTGTTATTCAAGTTAACTGTTTTTTGTTCAACACCTTGATCTATCAACTCCAACGTCTTTTTAAATGAATCTATATCAATTTCGTTGGGCTCCAAGTTCTCGAAAATGGCTCCACCCATTGCATCCATGCTCTCAAGCTCTGCTCTGCATTGATCACACATTGAGATATGCGTAGCGATGGCGAGTGAAAATCCCTCCTCCAATTGTCCTGCTGAGTATGCTAGTAATAATTCTTTTGATAAGTGGTGTTTTATGTCGTGTTTATTCATGTTTCTCTTTCTACATCATTGCGTGGCGCAGTTTCTCAAGGGCTAATCTTATGCGCGATTTAATTGTTCCTAGTGGTAAACCTGTTATTTCTGCTATTTCACTGTGAGATAGTTCACCCAGATATGCCTTTTCTACTAAAACTCTTTGTTTTTCGGGTAGTTCTCCTAAAGCAGTGGCTAGGCGTTCTGTTTCCTGTTGCAGTTCTATGTTAGCTTCCTGGTCTGGTTCGTAGTCGTCTTCAGGAAATAGCTGCTCTGGTTCAGGCCTGTTTTGTTTTCTTATTGCATCAATTTTTTTATTCCGTGCGATCGTAAATATCCAGGTAGAGGCACTCGCTCTAGACGGGTCAAATAAGTGAGCCTTACGCCACACTGTAGCCATTACCTCTTGACTACATTCCTCCGCCATTTGTGGGTCAGCTCCTGATTTCATTAAAAATGCTTTGACCCGAGGTGCAAAATGAGTAAACAACTCTTCAAATGCAGACACGTCTTTTTGTGTTTCCACTTTCCAGATCAAATCTGCCCAGAGATTTTTTTTTGTGGTTGCTAATGACACGATGTGTGAGCTTTCAGAGTTGCTAGAATGCCTAACACATGCCCGAGGAATTATCGAGTGGTCATCAGTGCGTATTTTTGTCTCAATCAACATAATACTATTTGTTCGTTTCACAAATCAATTTGGATCAAATTTAAATAGTTTTCATCCGGAATAGAAACGTATGCGTACTAATATAAAATAAGGAATAAAAATGACTTTTCAAAAAATGCCCTTCTCACCTAAGAAAATCGCTGTTATTGGCGGCGGAATTTCCGGACTAGGAGCTGCATATGCTCTGTCTGATTCCTACCATGTGACATTATTCGAAGCGGAAAACAGATTAGGTGGTCATGCGCGGACCATTTTGGCCGGTAAACATGGAGAGCAGCCAGTAGACACGGGGTTTATCGTGTTTAATTATCCCAATTATCCAGAACTCTCACGTCTCTTTTCTGATCTAAATGTCCCAGTTGTTAAAAGTGACATGAGCTTTGGTGCGTCACTGAAAGACGGACGCATAGAATATGCATTGCGAAATTTTGATACAATCTTCGCCCAAAGGCGAAATATTTTAAACCCCAATTTTGTTAAGATGGTTTGGGACATAAATAAGTTTAATACCGTAGGACTAACAGTGGCTAATGATGAGTCAATTACGATTGGCCAATTTTTGGAGCGGTTAAAAACAGGCGAATGGTTCCGTGATTATTACCTTTTGCCTCTTTCCGGCGCCATCTGGTCAACCCCTACGGAGAAAATTCTAGATTTTCCTGCCTATGCTATGCTTCAATTTTTTAAAAACCACGCTTTGCTAAGCCGAAGTGGTCAACACCAGTGGTATACGGTTGAAGGTGGTTCGCAGGAATATGTCTCTCGACTTCAAAGCCATTTATTGAAAAAGAAAGTAGATTTGCGGCTTAACACACCTGTATCTTGCGTAACTCGCCACTCAACCAATGTGATTGTTAATACGTTAGCTGATGAGCCTCAAACATTCGACGAAGTAATTTTTGCCACACATTCAGATGACACATTAGCTCTTTTGGGTGATCCTTCAAAACAAGAAGAAAACACTTTAGGTTCTTTAAAATACCAAAATAACGAAGTTGTTTTGCATTCTGACATATCGGTCATGCCTAAGCGGAAAAAATGTTGGTCAAGTTGGGTTTATACTGAAAGGAAAAACAAAAGCAGCGATAAAATTGACTTAACTTATTGGATGAATTCTTTACAGCCAATACCACTAAATGATCCCATGTTTGTTACACTCAATTCCACCCGTAACATTGATCAAAATCAGATTTATGATCAAGTAAATATGCGCCACCCGGTTTATGATTTGGGTGCGTTGAATGCACAAAAAGAAATAGCCTGCAGTAATGGTAATAATAGAACCTGGTTTTCTGGCGCATGGGTAAAAAATGGATTTCATGAAGATGGTTTATCTTCTGGATTAGATGTTGCTAAAAAAATTGTTGCTAATGATGTTATACCTATAGCGGCAGAATGATTGAGATGAAAATTGTAAATGGGCAAACATGGCATGGTCGTCGAGGTGGGATTAAAAATGATTTTAAATACAGCATAGATTATTTATTATTTGACCCTGACAACCTCGATGGTTCACCCTGGCTTTTATCAAAAAAAGGAGGTTGGTTTTATGGAATAAACCAACTGGATTATGGAAGCTTAAATGATAGCGGTGCACCCAAGAAATGGGTCAATAAAATATTAGAAAATCGTCAAATAAAAGGTGTTTGCAAAATTCTTTTGCTCGCACAGCCTCGCATTTTAGGGCATGTTTTTAATCCCGTTAGTTTTTGGTTGTGTTTTAACGATCAGGATCAATTAGTCGTGGTGCTGGCAGAAGTGTCGAATACCTTTGGTGACCGACATTCATATTTATGCTATAATTCAGGACTTAGGCCTATTCAGCCTAAAGACCGCCTCAAGGCCGTTAAGATATTTCATGTTTCGCCATTTCAATCCATTGAGGGCAATTATGAGTTTAGGTTTGACATTGATGTGAATAAAAAAATTGGAATTTGGATAGATTTACAGTTTCCAGGTGGTGGTGTTTTAGCGAATTTAACGGGTAGTACCAGAAAACTAAAGAATATAGATATTTTATGGTCGTTGATTAGAAGACCATTAGGCTCTCGCCGAGCCCTTGCGTTAATACATTGGCAGGCCTTGAAACTCTTTCTGAAAGGCGCAAGATATAGAAAGCGTCCGTCGCCTCCAGATATTGAGGTTTCATGATGTTATGGCGCTACGCGCTATTTTCTGGCTCTTTGGGAATGGCTGGCCTACCTATTTACATTCATGCTCCTAAATATTTTGTTGAAAGATATGAAATTAGCTTGGCTTCCCTTGGACTAGCGTTATTGTTTTTAAGGTCGATTGATTTTTTCCAAGATCCTCTTTTGGGTCGATTAGCTTCATCTACTTCTAGGCTAGGATCTATTCCTGTATGGATAGCCACTCTGTTTATGTGTGTCGGGATGACATTACTCTTTGCAGTTCCAGCATTAACATCTCCAATTTTATGGTTTTCGATGTCGCTGTTTATACTTTTTTCGGGCTTTAGTTTTGCTTACATAAGGCTTTATGCACTCGGCGTTGAGGCCTTTGGTATGGGAGCTCAAATTAAAATTGCCAAGTGGAGGGAAGCAGGAACCTTACTTGGGATTTGTATAGCTGCAGTAACGCCGACTGTCTTGTCGATAAATGGATTGAATGGATACAAAAACTTTGCATTTTTGTTTTGCATTTTAATAATCACAGCAACAGTTGCTTTGGCCCCAGACTTTAGCAAAAAATTGCTTGGTACTAACAACGGTAAAACTTCTC
>Ga0163111_10002613_pt1 | contig 11473 bp, 10 predicted proteins | sample CRUFie1St18metaG_FD_109645 | JGI IMG/M metagenome (GOLD analysis project Ga0163111, IMG submission 109645) | Marine microbial communities from the Costa Rica Dome - CRUD Field 142mm St18 metaG | ecosystem: Environmental > Aquatic > Marine > Oceanic > Photic zone | place: Costa Rica: the Eastern... | reverse complement strand
GATCCTTGGATTTGCTCAGTAGCAAGCTGATCTGCAGGTATTAATGTCACAAGTCAGAAAAGTACACCCTTAGACTAGAGGAGATATTAAAGCAAACTGTTCACGGACTAACAAGAATAGTCCTTGTCTTAGCAAACCATGACATCTTTTGATGCTCCAGAAACGATCAAACACTTCCAATCAATTTGTGATGCCTGTCAAGAGTTAACAAGTCGGTACCACAGTCCTTCTGAACTAAGGATCTATGCAGATGGATATTTGCATTCTCTTAGGAATTGCAAGAGATTAGGTTCTAAAGATCAAGAAAAGTTAGAAGCTTTAATTGATAGATGGATTATGGATCCTTCAAGCTTTATTGGTCCAGATGGTGATATTAACAACCTCTTCTTTCAAAGAGAAACCTAAGTATTGATAAAAAAGTTACAGGTTAGTAACAACTCATGAAGCTAGAGCAATCTCTAGCTTTTCCTTCAATTCACCAGAGTTATACATACTTATCAATATGTCGGATCCTCCAATAAATTCTCCTTTTACATAAACTTGTGGGATTGTCGGCCAGTTTGAATATTCTTTGATTCCCTCTCTAATTTCCATATCTGAGAGAACATCAAAGGTATCAAAACTAATTCCCAATGAATTTAGGATTTGAACAACATTGTTAGAGAAACCACATTGTGGCATCAACTTGTTCCCCTTCATAAAAACAAATATTGGTTTTGAATTTATTAAAACTTCGATTTTTGAACGAGTGTTTGAATCCATGACAGGTAATTTAATGAGGAGTTGAGGTTTTCAAAGCCAAAGCATGTATTGTTTCGGTTTTTAATTCATTTTTAAGTGCACCATAAACAAGTTGATGTTGTTGTACAAGAGATAAACCAGAGAATTTTGCAGAGACAACATTTACCTCAAGATGATCCCCTCCTCCCAAATCTTTTACATCAATTTGAGCATCTGGAAGTGTTTGCTTAATTAAAAGTGTAACTTCTTGAGCTGTAATCATTTTGAATAAGGTCTTAGTAATTTAATAGGAAATAAATAATCTTAACGTGACTGCTTAGGAGCCCCACCAAAAGTTGTCTCAACCAAGCCAAGTTCAACCAATTGTTGATAAGCATTAGCTCCCAGTGGGTTTACTGGAGTTAGTATCTTTACCACTTCAACAAGCAAAGGGACAGCTAATTCAGGATCACCTTTGCTTCTATATATTGTCGCTAATTGCAAATTTGCCTTCGATAAAAGTTGAATAACTTTCCGATTTTTTTTAGACAACTCCCTTGGAATTAAAGCATCAATTCCAGTAAAAGAGCCATGTAAATCCTTGTAATAGGTAATTAATAAATTGGAGGAGGCTCTTGCTTTTCCCAATTTTTCAACTGCATCATCAATATTGCCCGTATTTATTGAAGCTTTAGCTTGATCCAAGAAAGCACTGATAGTACTTAAGTTAAGTTCAGAATTTTTAGTTGAAAGAACTCTATATTTTGAAGAAGGATCATTTTCAGCAAAGACAACACCCTGAGAAAGAATTAATCCAATAGAGACAAATAAAGAAGCAAAGTTTTTCATATAAGACATTTATAAAAGATCAAAAATAGTGAATTACTTTTTAATCATATTATCTTCGACCTATAGCTAGTAAAGCCGATTGTTCAGCAGAACGCATGCTTTTATAGAGTTCATGATTAAAGTCATTTGTAGATTGCTTAAAGTCTTTAGAAATAATTATTGGTTTAGAGAAACAAATAGAAGCAGTTCCATAAAATTTAGGGATAGTCTCGCTATAGGCTAACCCGACTGGAACAATTTTTATTTCTAACCCTTTATTTGAAGCGAGTTGAGCTAAACGAATCAATCCTTTTTTAAGTTTTACAGGTTCACTAAATCGATTGATCTTACCTTCTGGGAAAACGACCAATTGCTGACGAGTGATCAACAAATCGACAGCATATCTAAGAGCAGTCAGAGAGGGCCGGACTTGATCAATAGGAAAACAACCCAACCTGTTTAAGAACCATCCCTGTAAGCCTTTCATCTCTGATCGGGTGACCATAAACCTACAGTCTCTATTTGTAATTCTTCTACCAGCTGCCATAGTCAGCATCAAAGCATCCCATCTTGATCTATGAGTAGGGGCAAGTACAACAGAACCTTGCAAAGGTAAATTTTCTGCACCAATAACTATTCTTCTTCGAAAAAAATTATTTAACGCAATGTCTTGGGTCGCAACCATGGCCAGTCGACTCCAGAAAGGATCAACTCCAAGACATATTTTTTTTTCTCTCTGAAGAAGGGGCAAAGAAACCCTCTCTAATTAACTTTTAATGAAGTTAACTCCGAAGGCTTTAATATTTACTGTCGCACTGGGCAGTTACTTCAGCGGCTAAACCTAATTTCAGATTTCATGAATACAATCGAAGTATATTTTTGATTCTCATGGCAAGTCTTGGAGTAAACATTGATCACATTGCGAATGTCAGAGAAGCTCGCAAGACGTTTGAACCTGACCCAGTAACAATGGTGCTTTTGGCCGAATTAGGGGGAGCTGACGGAATAACAGTACACCTCAGGGAAGATAGAAGGCATATTCAAGATAGAGATCTAAAACTTTTAAAAGAAACTGTTCATACTCGTCTAAATCTGGAAATGGCTGCCACTGAAGAAATGACTTCAATAGCAATTATTACTAAGCCAGATATGGTTACATTAGTGCCAGAAAAAAGAGAAGAAGTCACAACAGAAGGGGGACTTGATGTCATTAAACACAAAAACAAATTAAAAGGCATAATTCAACGCTTATCAGATGTAAATATCCCAGTAAGTCTTTTTGTTGATCCAGTTCAAGAGCAGTTAGAGATAAGCGCTGAAATCAAAGCAGGATGGATTGAACTACATACAGGTAAATATGCAATCACAACACGTAAAGAAAGAGAACTAGAACTATCCATTCTAAAAGAAGGCACCGCCAAGGCTAAATCCTATGGATTGAGAGTAAACGCAGGACATGGTTTGACATATCAAAACGTTGAACCAATTGCAGCTATTGAAGGTATTGAAGAATTAAATATTGGCCATACAATTATTTCTAGAGCACTTGCAGTGGGACTATCTCAAGCTGTAAAAGAAATGAAAAGCCTTATCATTAATCCAAGAAAAGACCATTGCTTTATTTAAAAAAATCTTCCAATCGCATTTTGACTCTTGCTAACAATTTATCGAAGTAATAAAGCTGAATGGTTAGCAGAAATATTAGGGCAGGAACTTCGGTTAAATCCTCCTGAAATAACAGAGGTAGTTGACATAATAGTAAGTACATGGCCATCTAGCAGATGGTTAAGTGAGAAACTATCAATAATTAATAATATAAATGCATTAGTTAACTTTCCTTTTCCTGGAACATATTTCAAGAGGTTAGTCAACGGAATTATTGGTATAGATGCTAATGAAAAGGATCCATGGGAAAGAAATTATCTTGTTTGGGATATCCTAGAATTATTACCAGAATTAGCTAAAAGAAAAGAGGCTGAGATTATTAAAATATGGCTAGAAAAAAACCAACAAGATGGTGAAGAGGTTAACGTAAATGTATGGAATTTAGCAAGCAATATTGCAGAGACATTTGATGACTATATTCTTTTTAGGCCTAATATTATTAAACAATGGTTAAGCAATAAAGACAAAAAAGTATCAAAAAACTTAAGTATAAATAAAAATTCCCTTTGGCAAGAAATACTATTCCAATTATTACATGAAAAAATAAATAAAGATCCATTCTGTATCCAAGCCGAAAAAGCTATAAAAGTGCTAAAAAATGAAGATATTTCTAAAGTTAATTACCCAAAAAATCTATATATCTATGGACTTAGTAGCCTGGCACCTTTGCAAATAGATTTAATACAGGCATTCTCAAAAATAATTAACATCAAAATTTTTCTAATTTCACCTTGTAACGATCTTTGGCAAAGATGTGAAGAAAGAAGACTGCAATTTAATAACACATGGAATACTCCTCCAGATAGAAAATGGTTACTTGAGTCTCCAAGGCTTGAGGCTTTTCTTGGAAGGATGGGGGCAGAATTTCAACAGTTACTTGAGGGAAGTGGAGAGTATCAATTGGGAGAAAGAAATGAAGAAGATATTTTTTCTCTTACTGCGGATATCGCTGCTAATAAAGGGAATACACCAACGCTATTAGAACAACTACAACAAGAATTGTTATCAACAAAAAGTGAATCGACCTTAACTAGAGATGAATCCGACAACTCATTGCTTTTTCTAAAGTCCCCAGGAAAATATCGGCAAGTAGAATTAATAAGAGACCATATATTACAGCTTCTCAGTAAAGACAAAACTCTACAGCCCAGAGATATCTTAATAATGACACCTCAAGTAGATAGCTATTCTCCAATCTTCGCATCAGTATTTAATAATATAGATCAAAATACAACTCAGCTACCTTGGGTTATCACCGACAGGAGTCAAGAGGAGAAGATTGGTTTAATACATTTTGTTTTGAAATTATTAGAGATTTCAGCCAATCGACTAACTGCATCCATTTTTGAGATTCTACTAACTAATCCAGCATTACAAAAACAACAAAATTTAAGTACAGAAGAGGCAAATAATATAATAAGAAACCTTCAATCTGCAGGTTTTACATGGGGGCTGGATTCTTCAGAAAGATTTGGAGAGGAGGCTCATAGCTTATGTTGGTGCTTAGAAAGACTCTTACTTGGTCTTGTTTTACCTGACGACCAAGTTAATGAAACAGGAAGCATTTGTCCTTTTTCCGAGAATATTTCAAATACAGAGTTCATAAAATCATGGGGCTTAGTTTCTAAACTATGCAATTATATTGATGAGGTTAAGAGAAAACGTTCATGCAGGGAATGGGTAAATCTTTTAACATCAATTGTAAAAGATTTTTTTGGCGATGCTGGCGATTGGGCATGGGAAGCACAACAACTACTAACTATTGTTAATAAATGGGGAGCTGCAACAAAGACATGCGACATTGAAATTGATTGTCTAGTAGTAAAAGATATAATCACAAAAGCACTAAGTTCTATAAATGGAAAATTTGGACATAGGACAGGGAAAATCACTATAAGTGCTTTGGAACCGATGAGAACAATCCCTCATCAAATCATTATTATCATGGGATTAGAAAGTAAAACTTTCCCAAGAATAGATAATAGAAAAGGTTTTAATCTCTTAGAAACGAACAGAGAGCTTGGGGATCCCAACCAATATGACAAAGACCGTTATTCATTGTTAGAAGCATTAATATCATCTCGAAAAAATCTTTTGTTTGCATGGAATTCTAAAGATGAAAAGACAGGAGAAGATCTTGAGCCCCCAAGTCCAATTCAGCAATGGTTGAATTACTTAGAAATGAAATTAGGAACTAATACCCTTAAAGATATTCTTATTGAGGCACCAGCCAATCCTCTTGATCATTTAAACTTTATCAAAAAACAAAATGCGCAAATCTTGAGTTGTGATAAAAAGAATTTGGAGGCTAGAGGATGGATTGATAAAGCGATATCACCTAAAAAAGTTTCACTTGCATTGCCAATAAATTGGGAAGATCCAACAGAGAAAGAAATTGACTCATACTCCTATGAAAAAACAAAGGAATGGCTACTAAATCCACAAATCACATGGTTAAAGGAGAATGAAATACAATCTAAAGAATTTATCAACCTAGTCGAAGACAATGATTTACTTGAGCTCTCAGAGCTAGATAGATATAAACTGATCAAAGCTCGACTGAAAAATAGTGATATAACTAACGCTAACGACATTAAAAATAATATAAATTACTGGCGAGAAAATTATTCTGGTAAAGGTATTTTGCCCTCTAAAGGTTCTGCTTTTTTAGAAGAGGAGCTTCTTGAAGACCGATGGAATAATTTAATATCTACAGTACATAATTTAGGTGCTATCACGAAGAGGAGTATAGAAATAAAAGATATAGAGAGTGAATTTTATTTTGTAGAAGATAATTTAATACTCATTGAAGTTGGAAATTTAAGATATAAATCACTAATGAATAGTTGGCTAAATCATTTATATTTGTCTGCAAATAGCTCATTTAATTCTAAAACTTTGATAATATCTAAAAAAACAAATTATACCCAAAAGAGTAATTTCATAGTCTCAATAGAACTATCGCCAATTAATGAACAAGAGGCAACTCAAATACTAGTCAGCCTTAATAAGATAGCAGACTCAGGAAGAGATAAATGCTGGCCAATACCACCAGAAAGTGGAATGGCTTATGCTCTTGCTACAAAAGATAAAAAAGATAATATTCGTCAATTATTTAAAAAGAAATGGGAAGGTGATTTATACTTCCCAGGCGAAAGAGAAAGTTTAACAATGCAAATTTGTTTTGGCAGGGAATGCAAATCATCTACATTTTTAGAGAATGAAGATTTTCATGATATATTAATGAGCCTCTATCAACCGATCTTAAATAAAATAAATAAAGTACACTAATTAAAAACATGAAAAAGATTTTACTAAAATGGGGATTTAGCAGAAAAGGGGTATTAAGGAATACAAAAGGAGAATGGTTTTTGTTTACTCAGTTATTAATAATATTGCTACATTTTTTACCTGCATATCCAAAGACAGAAATTATTACATTTCCGACGAATATTTTTTTCAATATTATTGGAATATTAATCTCAATTCATGGTTTAAAGATCTCTTTTATAGCATTTTTAGACTTAGGTGATAATCTCACACCACTTCCTTTTCCTATGGAAGAAGGAGTTCTAATAAAAAGTAATTCATATAGGAATTCAAGGCATCCTCTTTATAAAGGACTATTATTTATTTCATTAGGCATCTTTATCTTTTCATCTAGTTTATTGCATTTAGCTCTATTTATTACCTTAGCATTTGTTTTGAGAATTAAAGCATTAAAAGAGGAAGAAAGACTTAAAGTTAAATTTCCAGAATATAAAACTTATATGAAAGAAGTACCAGCAATATTTAAAAATATAAAATATTTAGACTGGAGATGATAAAAATGTTAATTGTAGATAATATCGAATATACTAGACCAGAAATATTAAAAAAGGGAAAAACTAATAAATACTTTATTAGTTTTACAAAGGAAATGCAATAATGAATATAAGTAAATTTCAACCTAACGAATATCCTTTAACAAATGGAATGCGTCTAATTGAGGCAAGTGCTGGGACTGGAAAGACATTTTCTCTTGCGCACCTTGTACTAAGACTATTGACAGAAAATCAATACTCCATAAACGAAATACTTGTTGTAAGTTTTACAGAGGCTACCGCCTCAGAAATAAAATCAAAAATCATAGAACGATTAATCCTGACACTAAAAATATTAGAGTCAAATCATAAAAACGATGCATCATTTGAAATTGATAATGTATTAAAAGAATGGGTAAGATTAAACATAATATCAAAAGAAAGTCGAATATATATATCATCTCTAATCCTGGAAGCACTAGAAAGAATTGATAATGCAGATATTACAACAATCCATGGATTTTGCAGCAAGACGCTACGCAGAGAAGCAATTGAAAATAATAATAATAATTTTAATCCAACTATTGAGAACAACTCTTATTCTTTAATAAATGAAATTATTGAGGAATATTGGAAGAAAGAATTATTAGAAATAAAAACAAAAGAATTAAAAGGAATATTTAAAACAAATTTTAATCGTAAAAATTTAATTCAGGCTCTTACCATAGTAGAAAACGATGCAAATAATAATTTAAAGCCAACATTTAGTGAATTAGATATACAAGAAAGTATTTCAATTCAATTAAGTAATTATATTGACTCATTATGGATAGATTTCAAGACCCTATGGGAAGAGAGTGGGAGCAAACTAGAAGATAAATTTATTGAAATTTCTAAGGATCTTAGGTCTCAAGGTATTACAGACACCAAGCCATACTCTTCTAAACCAAAAAAGAATAGATATAAACTTCTAAGTAATTGGATCGACGAATATAAAGAGAATCAACGGCCATCATATGAGGATATTCAAAATCAAACTCTTATAAATAAATATTTTCATCCTAAAAATCTTTACAAAATAAATAAAAAATATAACGTTGAATATAATACAGATGAAATTATAAGCTTAACTGAAAGTATAGCTGATTTATATGATGGTCCAGGTGAATATATATGGGAACATGCTCTACTGTGGACAAAGACAAAACTTGAAGAAAGAAAATCTAAGAAGGGAATCATAAACTATTCAGATCTACTTAGATTATTAGATCCTGAAAAGACTAATAGTCACAAATATATAAAGGACATAAAGCCTAGTAATAATATTTATAAAAATCTAAAGCAAAGATATAAAGTTGCCTTAGTTGATGAGTTCCAAGATACAGATCCAGTCCAATTGCGATTACTAAAAGGAATATTTGGAAACAAATCAACCCATCTTTTACTTATGATTGGAGATCCTAAACAAGCAATCTATAGTTTCAGAGGTGGATGCCTAAATACATATATGAAAGCGAGAGAGAACTGTGATCGAATTGATATTATGAATACTAATTATAGAAGTACAAAATCTCTGATCTTAATACTTAACAAATTATTTATTGATGGTCTTATAAGATCAAACATAACAACACAACAACTAAAACCCTGTTCAAAAGAAGATGCACTTAAGCTTAATGGTATAAAGGAGCCATTAAAGATCTTAAACCTAATTGAGGATAATCAAAAAGAAAATATACAAGATATAAAATTAGATTCAAAAAGCAAAGTAGAAGAAAAGATACCAACAGTTATTGGATCATATTTGATAGAATTGTTAAATACAAATTCTAAGGAATTAAATCCATCAGATATTTGCATACTAGTCAATAGACATGATCAAGCTAAAAATATCCATAGCTATTTAGCAAAACTAAAAATCCCCTCACAACTTTTAAGCAATGAAAATATATTTTTAAGAGAAGGTGCTCAAATCCTACAAATTTTCATTAACTGCATAGTAAGTCCATATAACCAACAAAAACTTGCCCTCCTCGCTTGTTCTGAGCTTATGCAATGGGGCAAAGATAAAATTGTATCCGCAAAAATTGATGGTAATTTTGATACATTATCTGAAAAGTTCTATGAACTTGCAAGATCATTTCCAAAGATTGGCTTATTAGGCTGTTTATCTAAATTTCTAGAAGGAAAATCCATAGCTGATCTCTCTAATAGAGGAAATTTATTAAGTGATCTTTATCAAAGCTCACAGTTAGTAGATGAACAGATCCATCGCCAAAAATTAAATGCTCAAAGGGCATCTCAATGGCTATGTCGCCAACGTTTCCAATCTACTGAGCCAATTCCAGATGAATATCAACCAAATAGTGGGATTAGTAATAATTCCGTCAATATCATTACGATTCATAAGAGCAAAGGACTACAATTTAAAATAGTAATATGTCCATACTTGTGGCAGAAACCTCCAGATAAAAAAAGTCATTTATGGAAACACAATGAAAACCTATTGATTTCGAAAAAATACAAATGGCATGGAGAATATAGTGCATATCAAAGATTCACAAAAGAGGAATCATTAAATGAAGCAGAGAGATTGGCATACGTTGCTCTTACAAGAGCTAAGAAACAATTAATCATCATCTGGGCAAAAGCCGCTGATCAAGAGGGGAATCCCCTTTCTGGATTTTTATTTGGATCAAAAGCAATAGGTCTAGAAATGAAAGACTACACAAAAGAGATGATGCAACGATCCTTTAAAGAGAGGGAAGTAAAAGTTGATATTCAAGATATTAAATTTATGCAAACCAATACGATCTGGGTTCAATCCAAAAGTAAACACAAGTTATCACTTGGGCAAACTCCAATCCATCAGTTTGATAATAGTTGGGGAAGATATAGTTTTTCTACTTGGATAACACAAAAAAAAATGGGATCAATGCCTTACTATTTATCCAACGAATTTAATGAAGACCTTACCTTTAAAGATAAAATTGACAATATTTCTCTAGAAGAATCGAATCAAATTTTGAAGGAGACAGATCCTAATAGATATATCCGTGAAGACAATATATGGCCCAATGAAAGTCCCATAGGTAATTTCCCTAGAGGACCAATAGCAGGGACTTGTCTACATAAAATACTTGAAAGAATAGATTTTAATGCTCTTGAAAATCAACAAAAAATTTCTTCCATAATAGAAGAGGAATTAAGGAAAGTTAATATAAATGATTCTTTCATTAAACCAATTTATGTTTTATTAAATCGAATTTCAAATATCCCCTTAGGTGGTCCTTTAGATGAGTTTAAATTAAAAAATCTAGATTATAAAAGTTCTATAAAAGAATTGAAATTTGATATACCTATTTGTCAAAACAACAATCCAATAAATACTTTGGAGTTATCATCAATTTTCAGAAAAACTTCCAAATACAATTATGGAATAGATTATGCGAATAGACTACTTAATTTAAACATTAATAGCAGTGGTTTCTTAACCGGATCCATTGACCATGTCTTTGCCGATAATCCAAATCACAAAAGTGCCAAATGGTGGGTTTTAGATTGGAAGAGCAACTGGATTGGAAGCACGTTATCAAAAGAAGGACATTTTACTTGTGGACCCTCAAATTATTCAGGAAGCAAAATGGATGAAGAAATGTACCATCATCACTACCCACTGCAGGCACATATATATCTACTTGCATTACATAGATTCTTAAATTGGAGACTCCCAAATTATTCAGCACAAAAACATCTTGGAGGTTACATATACGTATTTCTAAGAGGTCTCCCAGGTAATGAAGATTTAAAAGGGAAAAAATATACTAAAAGGATCCCAGGTTTAGTTATTGAACCTGCTCCGCTTGAAAGGATACAAGAACTAGATTTATTAATCAAAAGATAAATAAAATGAAAGAAACGTTTCAACCAAAATTCTCAACTGATCTTGGTAAATCAATATTAACTACTCTTACTCGCTATTATCCACCTAAGGAGTATAACGAAGTATTAATTGACATCGTAAACATACTGATGGATGGATTATCAAGGGGTGACGTTTATATAGACATTAAGGAAACACCTGTAAATATTGAACTTCAATATAAAGGTTGGCCCGAATCTCACATGAAAGCATTACTAGCAAGTGGTTGGACTACGGGAGAGAACTCTCCCGTAGTATTAAGTCGAGATATGATCAGTTGGCGTCGAACACATAATGAGATAGTTACGACTATTGATAAAATAGTCTTAAGAAATAAAATTGTTAGTCCCTTATCAAAAAAATTAAAAGTTGAACCTAATTCCCTGAATATAGATCATCTAAATATTCAACAAAAAAGAGCCGTTAAACTTGTTGAGACCCAAAAAGTCATCTTATTAAGCGGTGGTCCAGGCACTGGTAAAACCAGCACAATCCTTCAAATGGTTTTACAAGCACTTACAAAAAATCCCACTCT
>Ga0163111_10002611_pt1 | contig 11477 bp, 13 predicted proteins | sample CRUFie1St18metaG_FD_109645 | JGI IMG/M metagenome (GOLD analysis project Ga0163111, IMG submission 109645) | Marine microbial communities from the Costa Rica Dome - CRUD Field 142mm St18 metaG | ecosystem: Environmental > Aquatic > Marine > Oceanic > Photic zone | place: Costa Rica: the Eastern... | reverse complement strand
TCTTTTAAAACTATTGCATCTTTTCCTATCAAATCGATTCTACTTATGTGACTGTCCAAGTTTACTCTAATACATGGCCAATTTAGTCTAGCAGCAACTTGTTCAATGTGTGTAGATTTTCCTGTTCCATGATAACCTTGTATCAAAACTCTTTTGTTGAAAGAAAATCCAGCTAAAATTGATAAGGTTGTATCTTTATCGAATTTGTAATCTGGATCTATCTTTGGCACATATTCATTTTTTTTTGAAAAAGCCCCAACTTTCATCTCGCTATCGAAACCAAAAGTTTGTTTTACTGAAAGCTTGATATCTGGTTTCTGTAAAAATTGTTCTGTATTCATTTTTTTCCTAATGTTTTTTTTAATTGGCTGTAAGCTAAAGTAATTTTCTTTAATTTTTCTTCAAATTTTTTATTACCATGATTTTTATCAGGATGATATTTTTTTACAAGTTCTTTAAATTTAAAGTGTATTTGTTCCCATTTTATATCATCATTTAGCCCCATCACTTGAAGGGCGTCTTTATCTGTTTGAGAAATTTTAGTTTTTTTAAAGTCATTGAAATTTGAGGTATTAAAAATATTTAATTTATCATCCAGCGCATTGTTCCATAAAACATTAAAAAAATTATCAGAAGACCCAAATTTTTTTGTTGATTTGTGCCAAGTTAAATCTGATTTTATAAAATACTCTATCTCTTGATTATTCATATTTTCGAAGTAATTCCAGTTTTTGTTAAAAATTTTTATATGTTCTAAACAAAGCAATCTATATTTTTTACTATTATCTTTTTCAACTGGGGCTTTATATGACCCTGTTTTATCACAATTTTCCCAGTCACATATAATTTTCATAAATCAATTCTATATAGTAAAATTATAAAAAATGAAAAATTATTTTACAGAAATAGAAGAAAAATTAAAAAAAAATATTAAAATAGAAAATCTTGAAATTGTTGATAATTCCCATAAACATAAAGCGCACAAATTTTTTAGTGCTGAAAAATATCATTTAAAATTAAAAATTAAATCTTCGTATTTAAATTCTGTATCAAGAACAGAGGCACATAAACTTATAATGAAAATACTGAAAAATGATTTAAACTCAAAAATACATGCTCTAGAAATCAATATTGAGCAATAGTTTTAGAATATCTTTTTAAATGAGAAATTGAAATTTTTTGACTATTAGGTTTAGTTGTCCTTCCAATATTTTTCAATAGAATAAAATTAATTTTATCATCATCATTTTTTTTATCATTTTTAATAAAAGGAATTAATTCAGATATATTTTTCGATTTAGAATACTTTGAAAAAGTATAACTTAATTTATTTTTTAAATAAATATTTTTTATTTCTTTTAAAATTTTCTCTCCACAAGTTCTCCTTATCACTGATAGTTTTGTAGCTAAAATCATTCCAGCAAGGACAGCTTCTCCATGAGTAGTTGTTTTAGAATAATTATTTTTAACTTCAATTGCGTGTGCAAATGTATGTCCAAAGTTTAATTTCATTCTTAGACCTTTCTCAAATTCATCTTCATTTACAAATGACATCTTTATTTGGCAACTTTTCTTTATCGCATAAGTTAGTTCTTTAGATCTTTTTAGAAAAATGTATTTTGTATTTTTTTTAAGCCAATTGAAAAAAGAATTGTCTTTGATAATTGCATGTTTTAAAATTTCGGCATAACCACATATAATTTGCTTTTTAGGCAAAGAATTTAAAAATATAGTATCACTGAAAACTAATTTCGGTTGGTAAAATGCACCGATTAAATTTTTTCCATGTTTAGAGTTAACTCCTGTTTTACCTCCTATTGCCGCATCAACCTGAGCTAATAAAGTTGTTGGTATATTTATAAAATTAATTCCTCTTTTAAAAACACTCGATATAAACCCTACTACATCACCAGTTATTCCTCCACCTATACCAATTACAAGATCATTTCTATTAAAGTTTTTAGATAGCAACTTTTCTAAAAAATAATCTACTGATTTAAGAGACTTAGCTTTTTCGCTAGCCGAAAAATTAAAAGATATAACATAATATTTTCTAAGTTTTTTCATTAAAATTTTTCTAAATTTTTTCGGCACATTTTCATCTACTATAATCGCAATTTTTTTTGTTTTTGGACAGACCGTTTTAATTTTACTTGGTAATTGGCCCAATATATTGTTTCCAACTATTATTGAGTATGATCTTGATTTATCTTTAAATTTTATTTTTTGAATTCTCATATAATTTTAATATTTTATTCACGATTGTTTCTTGTTTTAAAAAATTACACTTTATCCTGAAATTTGCTTCACTATAAGTTTTCTTGCGAGCCAAGTAAATTTTTTTGACAGTTTCATTAAGGTTTTTTTTGAACAGCAAGGGCCTTTTTTTTGTTTTATTTAACCGTTTTACTAATTCATTTACATCAACATCTAACCAAAAACTTATTGTTGATTCTTTTACAGCCCGTCTTATTGAATCATTCAAGAAAGCACCGCCGCCTAATGATATTACAGAATTATGCTTTGTTAATTTTTGTAGGCTTAACATATTCTCAATTCTCCTAAAGTAAACTTCACCTTTGTTCTTAAAAATAAGATTAATTGAACATCCTTCTTTATCCTCTATTAGTTTATCAATATCTATAAAGTCAAAAGAGAGCTTCTCAGCAAGGGTTTTTCCTATAGTGGATTTACCAACACCCATCATCCCTGTCAAAACTAAGCTTTTACTCAATATAACATCCAATTTTGAATTTGATTTTCCATAATTATGTCTTATTTATTAAGTTTAAAGTAATTCTTACAGTATGCAACTTAAATACAATAGACAACGAAGTTTTGGCAGCACACTTATTAGAACAATAATAAAATTGTTCTTTATAATAATTTTTTTTATCTTAGCTATTTTTTTAATAGAAAAAGTTAGTTTTCCATTTCCTGAAAAAGAATTCAATATTGATATTACAAATGATATTAAAAAGCTTTAAGAGGTTTTTTGTCTTGTTATTTATTTTTTTATCGTTTTCTCCTTTGAGCGGAGAAGAGGAAATAGATATTTGGAAAAATAAAAATAAACAAAATCTGGAAGACAAAAATAAAAAAACAATAATTAATCAAGAGGAAAAGCTTTCCCAAGAAATAGTAAAAAACAAACTTACCAACAGCGAAATTACAATTGAAAATAGTCTAATTGAAAAAAACAAAAAAATAGAAATTTCTGGAGTTTATGATCCTGCAGAATATAATTTTAATTTGAATATGTGGTCAGCTACTAATGCTGAAGACATTAGGGCCACAATTTCACGATTAAAAAAAATTAAACTATCTGATACTTCGAATGAAATCTTAGAAAAAATCTTATTATCTTTTTCGTTTCCACCAGAAGGAATGGAAATAGAAGAATTTGCAAAAATTAAAATAGATTGGTTGATAGAAAATGACCGCATAGATTTAATAGAAAATTTTTTAAAACAAAATAAAGAGTTTAGAGGAAAAAAGAAAGCAGTACAGTATTTAGTTGACCAAAGTATATCTAAAGCAAATATAAAAGAAGGTTGTGAAAAAATCGAATTTATTGATAGCACAATTAAAGATTCCTATTTAGAAAAATTTAAAATTTATTGTTTAGTCTTTAATGATAAAAAATCTGAAGCACAATTATTACTTGACTTATTAAGAGAGCAAAATCAGTCAGATAAATTTTTTGATGATAAAATTAATTATCTATTAGGTATCTCAGATAAAACGTCAAATAAAATTAATGAAAAAAATTTGTTAAATTTCTATCTATCCAGCATAACTATTAAAGATTTTAATTATACACCAAGTGAAAAAACAAAGAAAGAAATCTGGAAATATTTAAATGCCGCTAATCTAATTATCTTGGAGGATGTGCAGGATGAAAAAAAACTTAAAGATTTAGAATTAGCAGCTAATCAAGGACAAGTAGATGCAGAAATAATTTTTAACATTTATAAACAATTTCCTTTTAGCTTAAATACTTTAATAAATGCTCAAAATATTTATCAAACGTTACAAACTTACGAGGCTCGTGCCCTTATTTTTCAGAAATATCTACTATCAGAAGAAAACAAATCAAAAGTAGAATATCTATTTATTTTGGAGGATTTATTTAAAAAAGATGAATTAAGTAATATTTACTCAAAATATCTAAGTGATAGTTTAAAAAATATTGGTGTTGAAAATGTACCAGAAAATTTTAAAGAAATAGCCAATAAAAAAATATCAAATATGGAAAAAAATAAGTTAGTAAAAATTAAATATAATGACAAAATTTTACATCAATCAAAAATTATCAAGTTTTACTTAGAAAATGAAAGTCAAAAAAAAATACAAAAGGACATTGATAAAATTATTAAGAAAATAAATAAAAATAAGAAATATTTTTACTCTGCGAAAGACTTAGCTTTGATAGACTCACTAATTAAAGATGGTTTTAAGATACCAGCTAATTTTAATTATAAAAAACTCAGTGAAAAGTATGAAATCCCTAAAAATCTTCTTCAATTAATAAATAAAAACCAGAGTGCGTTCTTAGCTTTAAAAATTGTAGAAATAATTGGAGAAGATGAACCTTACCAGCTTGATCCAGAGACAATTTACTTTATTACGAATCTTTTAAATCAAACAGATTTAATTGAAATCAGAAATAAGGTAATAATTTCTGCCCTACCCCAAAGAGCTTAATTAGAATATAATATCTAAAATATGTCTCAAAAAAAAATTTTGATTGAACCAGACCCTATTCTAAGAAAAATTAGTACGCCGCTTGAAAAAATTGATAGCCAAACGAAAAAATTAATGGATGATATGCTTGAAACAATGTACGAAGCTCCAGGTATAGGCTTAGCAGCAGTGCAGGTTGGGATATTAAAAAGACTCATTGTGATTGATATTTCTAAAGGAGAACAAGAAAAAGATCCTTTGTTTTTAATTAACCCAGAAATTACTTTTAAATCCACTAACACTTCTACTTATGAAGAAGGCTGCTTATCTTTACCTGGACATTTTGCAGAAATAGAGAGACCTGCTGAGTGTCACTTAAAATATTTAAATTATGATGGAAAAGAAAAAAAATTAGTTGCCAAAGGCCTTTTAGCGACTTGTGTCCAACATGAAATAGATCACTTAGACGGAGTTTTATTTATTGATTATTTATCAAAACTTAAAAAAGATATGATTATAAAAAAACTGGTAAAACAAAAAAAAGAATTAAATAAAATTGTTCTTTAGATTAAATGGCTTTAAAAATAATATATATGGGAACACCAGAATTTGCTGTTCCAATTTTAAAATCACTACATAACTCTAAACATTCGATTATAGAAGTTTACACTCAACCTCCTAAAAAAAAAAATCGTGGTCAAAAAATTAATTCAACTCCTATTCAAAAGGTATCTGAGAAATTTAGTTTGAATTTTAGATCACCAGAAAATTTAGATAGTAAACTGGAGTATGAATATATAAAAAATTTAAAACCTGATGTTGTCGTAGTTGTTGCTTATGGTAAAATTATACCAGATAGTTTTTTAAGTTTAAAAAACACAAAGTTTATAAACATACACGCATCATTATTACCAAAATGGAGGGGAGCCGCTCCAATTCAGAGAGCTATTATGAATTTAGATGAATTTTCTGGAATATCATTTATGCAGATTGTTTCAAAACTTGATGCTGGTCCAATTATAATAAAATCAAAACTTAACATAGATCGTGAAACGACCTACGAGTCTCTTAGTAAAAAAATGTCAGAATTGGCATCAATAAAAATTTTAGAGGTATTAGAACTAATTGAAAGCAGAAAGGCTGTTTACATTCCTCAAAATGATAAAGAGGCAACTTACGCAAAAAAAATTGATAAACTTGAAACTAAAATAAACTGGAAAGATAGTGCAAAAAAAAATATAGCTAAAATAAATGCACTCTATCCAATTCCAGGCTCATGGTTTAGAATTAATAATTCAAGGATTAAAGTTGTAAAAGCACTTGAAGTAAAAAAAGATGGAAAACCTGGTGAAATTCTAGCTGATGGTCTTTCAATTGCTTGCTCCGAAAATGCAATCCAAATTTTAAAATTACAAAAAGAGGGAAAAAAAGAAATTACAACTGAGGAGTATTTGAGAGGAAATAAAGTAGAAAAAGGAAAAATTTTAGCTTAATGAATAACTATTTGTTAAAAATAGAATACGATGGCTCCAATTTTGTGGGATGGCAATTTCAAAAAAATGGAATTTCAGTTCAAGAAACAATTGAAAAACAATTAAAAAAAATTCTTAAGTCAAAGATAAAATTAATCGGTTCGGGAAGAACAGATAAAGGAGTTCATGCAAGAGCGCAATTTGCTAACTTTAAAATAAAAAAAAAAATTGAAAATAAAAATAAATTTATTAATTCTGCTAATTATTTTTTAGAAAAATATTTGATTTCTATAATTGATATAAAAAAAAAAAAATTAGATTTTAATTCACGACATTTTGCTAAAGAAAGGACTTATGAATACAAAATTATTAATAGAGCAGGGGCTCTTTCACTTGAAAAAAATAGAGCATGGCATATTAAAAACGAGTTAGATTTAAACCTATTAAAAAAAGGTGCTAAAATACTCGAGGGAACACATGATTTTTCAACTTTTAGATCTTCCTCGTGTTCATCCAAATCTCCAATCAAAAAGATGAATTCTGTAAAAGTAAAAAAAATTGGAGATGAAATTATCGTAACTTTTAAGTCTCGCTCTTTTTTACAAAACCAGGTTCGTTCAATGGTAGGGTGTTTAAAATATTTATCGGTAAAAAGATGGAATCTAAAAAAATTTACAAATGTATTTAAATCAAAAAAAAGAAAATTCTGTGCTCCACCAGCCCCAGCGTGTGGTTTATATTTAAAAAATGTAATTTACTAGAAAGACTGCGAATAATAATGTAATAGAATATATTCTTATGAAAAAAGCTTTAATCACAGGTATCTCAGGACAGGACGGTTCATATTTAGCTGAGTTTTTATTAAAAAAAAATTATGAGGTTCATGGTGTTATTAGACGAGTAGCCTTAGAAGATGAAACACATAGATTGTGGAGATTAAGAAATATTAGAAAAGATTTAAATTTACATAGTGGTTCTTTAGAGAGCTTTCCAAGCCTAGCAAAAATAATTAATATGGTGAGACCTGATGAAATTTATCATCTTGCTGCACAAAGTTATGTAGCAAACTCTTTTGAGGATGAATTTTCAACTCTTAATACTAATATAAACGGTACTCATTTTTTGTTAGCTTCAATGAAAGAATTTTCTCCAAAATCAAAATTTTATTTTGCAGGATCGTCTGAAATGTTTGGAAAAACTGTGGAAACACCACAAAACGAAAATACAAAATTTTATCCAAGATCTGCTTATGGTATCTCAAAAGTAACAGGTTTTGAATTAACAAGAAATTATAGAGAAGCATATAATTCCTTCGCAAGCACAGGTATATTATTTAATCATGAGTCTCCTAGAAGAGGTTTTGAATTTGTTACAAGAAAAATTTCTTTAGCAGTAGCAAAGATTAAAAATAATTTACAAAATGAAATAAGATTAGGAAATATTAACGCAAAAAGAGACTGGGGGCATGCAAAAGATTACGTAGAAGCTATGTGGCTTATGCTCCAACAAAATAACCCATCGGACTATGTTATTGGTACAGGGGAACAACATACTGTTGAAGAATTTTTATCAATAGCGTTTAAACACGTAGGGTTAAATTTCAAGGATTACTTAAAAATCGATGAAAAATTTTTTAGACCTGCTGAAGTAGAAACTTTACTTGCAGACCCCAAAAATTCAGAAAAAAAATTGGGATGGAAGCCAAAAATTAAATTTGAAGAATTAGTCATCGAGATGGTGGAGTCCGACTTAAAGAACGTGAAAGATAAAATTTATTGATTTATTTTAAATAAAACTGTCAAAAGTCTTAAGAACTTTCTGCCACTTGAAGTTTTGAACAGTTTTTATACTTCTATTTGAAATTTTATTACAAAAAGAGCTATCTTTTGTCATTTTCACAATTAAATTTAATAAATCTTCATCATTTTTATAATAATTGATTTTATTAGATTTAACTTTGTCGAAATTTTCGTAAACTTTTTTACTACAAATCGAAGGTATACCGTAAGACATATAAGTAAGTAGTTTAGTTTGCACACCAGTAGAGATGTTAAGATTCGCCAAGCCGCATATAACATTTGATAAATAAGGTTCTAAATTTTTAATTTTTCCTTTTAAGTGCACACCGGGTTTTTTCATAAAAAAATATTTATCTATTAAATATATCTCTCCTAAAATGTGAAATTCTATATTTGGAAATAACTTTTTAATCTTAGGAAAAATATCTTTTATAAATTTTATACATGCCTGTCTATTTGGCGCGTACTTGATATTACCAATAAAAACAATTTTATAGTTAGTTTTACTAAACTTATAAATCTTTTTTATCTTATCTATTCCAAAGTTAATTTGAATTTTTTTATTTTTTGGAACATTCTTTATTTCTTGTATCTCTTTTTTGGAAAATAAAAGGATTTTATTTGACTTAGAGAAGCAAAGCTGTTCATATTTTTTGACTAATTTACTTTCAATATAATATATGAATTTAAGAGGATTAAAAAAAAACAAATTTTTATAAGTCTGGTAGTAATTTTTTGAGTATAGGTCTCCTACATCTAGAATTATGTTTTTTTTAATTTCTGGCAAATATTGAAATGATCTAATGGACTGGCAAAAAATTAAGTCATAACTTTTAATATTTAATTTTAAATATCGTTTTAATGCTGATGAGTAAAAAAAATTTAAATGCAATGGTTTCGATCTTAAAAGAGATATCAGGCATCTAAAAAGAATGATAAAAAAATTCTCATTTTTAAATAATCTTACTGATAATCTTTTTGAATTTTTAAGTGAATTATTTTTCCCTAGCGCTAAAACTTGAACATTATTTTTTTTTGCGAAATACTCGACAAATTTCTTTGATCTGATTACGTCACCAGAAAATCTTCCAGAAAAAGGGTCTCGAACAGTTAAAAATAAAATTTTCTTCACTTTTTCTTTATCTTAATTTTGATTTTTTTATTCTCCATCTTGAGCCTTCTCTTACTATAAATCCCACACAATTTTTTTCCCCACATGTACATGGGAACTGTTTGTAATCTTTGTCGAATCCAAAACCATAGTCGTAAGATAATTCTTCATCTTTCTGAATATCTTTAATTGCGTGAACCCAAATTTTAAAACCAGAACCTGTAACTTCACAATTTGGATTACAAGAATGATTAATCAATCTAGCTGTGTTATATTTAAAGTCCCCATCCAAGTCATATCTATTATTTAAATTAAATAAATAAATTGCTTTACCATTGTCAAATTTGGGATTTTCTTCAGCGTATCTTCTTGTAATAATTTTACCCTTATACTGAATAATTTTTGTTCCTTTTTTAATATAGCAACTTGCATACAAACCTTTTCTATCTATTTTAGATTTTTTGATTTTATATAATTTCACTTGAAATACTCGATTAAAAAAGCATTATATATTTTTGTAAGTCTCCTTAAATCTTTTAATGAAACACACTCATCAACCCTATGCATAGTTTTATTTACCAAGCCAAACTCAAGACAAGGAGAAATTTTTCTTATAAATCGTGCATCAGAAGTTCCTCCGGTTGTAGAAAACTTCGGAGTTATTTTCGTTATTTTTTTTATGATTTTTTTTGCCATAAATATAGTTTTTCCTGGTTTTGATAAAAAAGCCTCTCCATTAACAGTGTAATCAATTTTATATTTACATTTATTTTTTTTACTAATTTTTTTTACAATTGAATTAATTTTTCTTTTTAATGATGAAGAAGTATTTAGATTATTGAATCTTATGTTAAAATTAGCTTTTGCTCTAGCAGGTATTACATTATGAGCCTTATTATCCACATCTATTGATGTAAATTCTAAGTTTGAAGGTTGAAAATTTTTATTACCTTTATCCAACTTATTCTGCTTAAGCTTTTTACAAATGGCAACCATTGTATTTATTGGATTATTTGAAAGATGAGGATATGCAATATGGCCCTGAATCCCAGTAATTTCAATTTTTCCTGACAAACTACCTCTTCTTCCAATTTTTATCATTTCCCCAAGTTTATTTGGATTAGTTGGTTCTCCAACAATACAAAAATCAATTTTTTCTTTTTTCTTTTTCAAATAATCTACTACCTTTTTAGTACCATTAATTGCATAGCCCTCCTCATCTCCAGTGATCAAAAAACTGATTGATCCATTAAACTTATTATTTTTTTGCAAAAATTGGCTTGTTGCTGCAATAAAGCAAGCAATCGAGCTTTTCATATCGTTAGCACCTCTACCAATTAAATATTTTTTTTTTACTGTTGGTGTAAAGGGATTGACAGTCCAATCTTTTAAATTGCCAGGAGGGACAACGTCTGTATGACCAGCATAACAAAGATTTGGCCCTTTTTTTCCTAATCTAGCATAAAGATTTTTTATTGGTTTACTTCTTTTATCTTTAAACTCTAGTATTTTACAATTAAATCCTAATTTCTTTAGTTTTTTACTCAAAAAACTAATTGCTCCTGCATCTTTCGGAGTGATACTTGGAAATCTTATTAAATCTTTAGATAATTTCAATTCGTTTATTATAGCCATTAGTCTCTAAGTAAATCATTTATAGAAGTTTTGCTTCTAGTTTTTTCATCAACTTTTTTAACTATAACAGCACAATATAAGCTAGGTAGATTGGAATCTGACTTATTTGGAAGGCTACCAGGGACCACCACTGAATATGCAGGAACTTTACCGTATGTTATTTCACCTGTATTTCTATCAATTATTTTAGTTGATGCACCTATGTAGACTCCCATAGAAATAACCGCTCCTTCTTCTACTATTACTCCTTCAGCAATTTCAGATCGAGCTCCAACAAAACAATTATCCTCAATTATAACTGGACCGGCTTGAAGAGGTTCCAGCACACCTCCTATACCTGCCCCTCCAGAAATATGACAATTTTTTCCAACTTGAGCACATGAACCAACGGATGCCCAAGTATCAATCATTGTGCCTTCATCGACATAAGCCCCAAGGTTTACAAAGCTAGGCATCAAAACTACATTTTTAGCAATGTATGCTCCTCTTCTTACGACTCCATTCGGAACATGACGATATCCTGCTTTTTTCCAATCCTTTTCCTTCCACTTTACTGTCTTGCCAGGTACTTTGTCATACCATGTAGTGTAAGGACCTTTCATCATATTCATTTTGTTAATTCTAAAACTTAACAAAATAGCTTTTTTAATCCATTGATTAACAATCCAAACACCATTTCGTTTATTTGCTACTCTAATTTTTCCATTATCGACTAAATCAATTGTTTCGTTAATAGCTTTTAATAATTTTTTATCCGATTTTGGACTTACCTTT
>Ga0163111_10002608_pt1 | contig 11482 bp, 10 predicted proteins | sample CRUFie1St18metaG_FD_109645 | JGI IMG/M metagenome (GOLD analysis project Ga0163111, IMG submission 109645) | Marine microbial communities from the Costa Rica Dome - CRUD Field 142mm St18 metaG | ecosystem: Environmental > Aquatic > Marine > Oceanic > Photic zone | place: Costa Rica: the Eastern... | reverse complement strand
GTAAAATTGTTACTCTTCCTCAAGCTTTAGCTTTCCCAATTTCTCCCCAATCCATTAGGGTCTCTAATTATAATAAACCAGTTCAAATGGTAATTTATGGCAGCACTTACGAGGAATTAGAAGAAATTCAAAAAAAAGTAATTAGAGAAATAAGATTAAATAAGAATCTTTCAAGAATTGAATCTGATTACAACAGGAATAAACCAGAGGTAAAAATATTAATTAATAAAAACAAAGCTAAAGATTTAGGGATTTCTAGTAAATCAATAGGTGAAACTTTAGAAACTCTATATGGAGGTAAAAAAATTACAACATTTAACAAACTGGGTAAAGAATATCCAATTGTTGTACAGCAATATTTATCCGATAGAAGAAATAAAGAGGGAATTTCAAAAATATTTGTTCGCTCTGAAACTAATGGAAAGCTTATTTCGTTAGCTAACCTCGTAAGTTTCAAAGAGGAAGGTGCAGCAAAAGAACTTACAAGATATAACCGTCAAAGAGCCGTGACAATCTCAGCTAACATAAATGAAGGTTATACTTTATCAGAAGCAATCAAGTTTTTTGAGGATGTTATGACGAATTTAGCTCCTGAAAATCAAATTACTTGGAAAGGTAAATCTGAAGAAATAAAAGAAACAAGCAATGAATTATTTATAATTTTCGCTTTAGCCTTACTTACGGCGTATTTAGTTATGGCAGCCACATTTAATTCTTTTATTCATCCTTTTATAATTGTTCTAACCGTGCCATTAGCTATTTTTGGAGGGTTAGTGTTTATTTTATTCCTCAATAGCTCAGTAAATATTTTTTCTCAAATTGCTCTTATTATTTTAATAGGTATTTCTACAAAGAATAGTATTCTAATTGTAGATTATGCCAATCAAATTAGAACCACGGGGAAAAATATTGATTTGGCTGTCAAAGAAGCTTGTTCGGTAAGATTTAGACCTATAATTATGACATCACTTAGTACAATGATTGCAATGTTGCCTTTGGTTATTGGAAATATTGGTCCTGGGGCTGGTGAAGGCTCTAGGCTTGCTGTTGGTTCAACTATCTTAGGAGGTATGATTATCTCAACATTTTTCACACTTTATGTTACTCCATCGATGTATTTAGCTTTAGCAAAAAATACGAAACGTATAGACGCAGTTGATTTAGAATTAAAAAAAGAACTACTTAAAAAATAATATATTTATTTTTATTTAATAAATTTCTACATTCAGACAATTGTCTTTTATAAATTTTTGATTGCTTTTCAACTTTTTTAGCAAGTTTAATAACTTTTTTATTCTTTTTATAATTTTTGTAATTACCCCAACCCTCATGATATGCTAGATATTGTCTAAAAGCATCTTCTTTAGAAACTTTTAATATAGACTCTGTTTTATTAGTATACCAACCAATAAAATCAACACTATCTTTAAATCTGGCTCTTGATGCCAATTTATTTCCTGTTTCTTTTTTATATTGTTCCCATGTTCCTTTTACAGCTTGAGAGTAACCAAAAGAACTTGAGAGACGTTTATATGGTATCACTTTAAAAATTTTTGTTCGTGCAGGTTTTGCCAGCCAATCAAAATCTGACTCCATTTTAATAATAGCTAACTGAATATAAATTGGAGTTCCCCATTTTTTTTCTACTTTTTTGGTATGCTTATACCAAAGATATCTCTCATCAAAAATAGAGCAGCTGTTTGAGGTATTTACTGGAACTGAGGAGCACGCAGTTATTAAAAGGAAGAATAAAATTATTAATTTATTTAAATATTTCATGCTTTTTTAAAAAAAAATTTATTAAAACCACAATACACACTCCTAATAAATTCCCAAATAAGTCTGAAAATTGAAAACTCCTATCAGGAATAAAAAAATGAAATATCTCCAGAATGATTGCTAGTAAAATTAAATATTTTATGATGAAATTCAACTTTTTTGAATTAAGATAAGAAAAATATCCTAGAATAGTAATTAACCCAAAAGCATAAAAATGATTTGATGATATTATAAAATCTGATGTAATTTGTGGTTGAACCTTGCAATTATCAAAAAAAATACATCCTAATAAACTTCCAGGGAATAAATACAAAATAATCAACGTTAAATTGCTTAAATAAAAAAATATTTTATATTTTGAAAAAAAATTTATCATTTAATTTATAGTTTTATTTATAAATTTAATTTAGAAATAACAACATGAGTTTTTTAATTTTAGTAAGACATGGCCAGAGTAAATGGAATCTTGAAAAGAGGTTCACAGGCTGGGTAGATGTTGATTTGACTGAAAATGGTAGACTTGAGGCAGAAAAAGCTGGTGAATTGATAAAAAAAATGAATATTAAAATTGATGCTTATTATTCTTCCCTACAATTAAGAGCAAAAAACACACTTAAAATAATAAAAAAAATTCTAAATGAAGAAGAAAAAGATTTTTTGAAGATTTGGCAATTAAATGAAAGACATTATGGAGCTCTTACAGGCTTAAACAAAACTGAAACTATAGATAAAATTGGTGAAAAAAAAGTACATGAATTTAGAAGATCATGGGATATTAGACCTGAACCACTTGAAAAGGAAAGCCCATTTCATCCAAATAATATTGATACCTATAAACATCTACCAAAAGAAATTATACCTGACACTGAGTCTTTAAAAGATACCTACGAAAGAGTTACAAAATTTTACAAGGATATTTTAAAAAACGATCTTAAAACTAAAAATATTCTGGTTTCAGCTCATGGAAATTCTATTAGGGCCTTATGTAAATTTTTGTTTCAGTTAGACAATCAACAAATCTCTAAATTAGAAATTCCAACAGGAAATCCTTTAGTTTTAGAAATGGATGATAAATATAATATTAAAGATTGTAAATATCTTGATCAAGTAAGAGCTAAAGATCTTGTAGTTTTTTAAAAATTTTTAAATCTGTCAGATGATAAAATTTGTTAAAACTTTCGATACCATTAAGTTTATTTTTTTTTAACAATTCATTCCATATTTCTAGCATTGAAAAATTTTTAATTTCAAAATTTTTGAATAAATTTTTATTTAAAATTTGACAGCCAATAAAAATAAATTCTTTATTATCCTTTTTGATTAAACCATTTACTAGATTAAAATCTCCATTCAAACTTTTATCAAAGCTTGAGTCTTTTTTTGTAAGCATAAGGATATTATCTAATTTTTTTGAAAAATAATAATCTTGCATTTTTAAGATTCCATCAACATATCTTTCATCCCAGAGAGTATCAGGATTAAAAACGATAAAATCATTTTCAGATGAAATATTGCTCATTTTTAAAATTCCACCACCTGTATTTAAAATTTGGTCCCCATCTTTGATTATTTGAATTTCAACAGGAAAATTTTTTTTTTTGAAAAAATCAACAATTTTTTCTTCCAAATAAAAAGTATTCAAAATTATTTTTTCTACTCCCAATTTAATTATTAAATTTATGCAATTTTCTAACATTGTAGTATTTTTTAACTTTAATAGAGGTTTTGGAGTATCTAATGTTAAAGGATTTAACCTCTTACCAAAACCTGCACATAAAATTAATGCTGTCTTAATTCTCATCTTATTTCTTTTCTAAAAAATTGTTTTAACAAATTTGATAAATCATCAAAAACTTTGTTTTGTTCAATTCTTAAATTAATCAACTCCCATGTATAAGGAATTAATTTTAAATAATTTCTTTTATTATCTCTTTCAGCTAGTCTGGTAAATATTCCTATAACTTTTAAATTTCTCAAAACTGACAATATTTCAAAATCATTTTTAAATTTACTCTTATTAATTTTTTTATTTAGATTTATATAATAATTATAAATTTTTTTTTTAATTGAATAAGATGTTTTTAATCTTACATCATCAATCAGTGAAGCTAAATCATATGCTTTGTTTCCAATTAATGCATCTTGGCTATCTATAATTCCTATTCCTTTTTTTATAATCATCAGGTTGGAAACATGAAAATCTCTATGCACAAATACATCATTTCTCAATTTGATATTTAAACTTAATCTTTTAACAATTTTTTTGAATTTTTTATTAAAAATAATTCTATCATTTTTTTTTAATTTTTTTTTGATATACCATTCACAGAATAAACCAGCCTCATTTAGCAAAATTTTTCTATTGTATTTAGGTATAGTGTAATTTTTACCTTTAAAATTTCTAATTTTTCTATCTTTAATAGATTGTATTTTTTTTAAAACTCTAATTATCTTTTTAAAATATAAAAATTTATTATTTTTTTTTACTAATAATTTAAAAAAAGTTTTGTCGCCGAAATCTTGAATTTCTATACTATTTTTAGTATATTTTTCGCTGTAAAGCTTTGGGGCAAAAATTCTGTTCTTATTTAAAATTCTATTAATTGCATCGTATATAAGAAGATTTTTTTCTTTCTCTTTTTCTGCTTTAACAATAATAGAGGTAAATTTATTATTTTTTTTTCTATAAAATTTGCGAAATGAAGCATCACCTTTTATTTTTCTAATATTTAGTTTTTGATTTTTTTTCATTAATTCAAGATTAAACCTTTTGATTGAACATATCTTTTTTTATATTCATCATCATATTCGAAAGTTAATTCAATCAAATTTTTAGGTTTTTTCTCTATTATTTGTGGCCATTCAATGAGTGTTATAATATTTGAATTATTTTTGAACAAGTTCAATTCATTCAATTCTTTTGGGTTTTTAATTCTGAAAAGATCGTAGTGATTTATATAAAATTCATTAATTTTATACTCATTTAATAAATTATAAGTTGGACTTAAAACTTCTGATAACCTAATTTTGTTTTTCATTTCATAAAAGTTAATCAAATATTTTACGAAAGTTGTTTTACCAACACCTATTTCTCCATATAAAAAAACCACATCTCCTAATCTAAGTTTTTTTTGGATTTTTTTAGCTAATTCTTCTGTATGCTTTTCTGAAGATATATCTATTTTATCACTGCTAGTAGCGGTATGCATTAGGTTTGAATGGACCTTCTACTTTTACACTAATATAGTCTGCTTGCTCTTTAGATAACTTAGTTAATTTTGCACCAACCTTTTTGAGATGAAGAGTTGCAACTTTTTCATCTAAATGTTTGGGCAAAACATAAACTTTATTTTCATAATTTTTATGATTATTCCAAAGTTCTATTTGCGCTATTACTTGATTTGTAAATGAAGCACTCATTACAAAACTTGGATGCCCAGTAGCACATCCTAAGTTAACAAGTCTTCCCTCAGCCAGTAAAATAATTCTTTTACTACTTGGAAGCTCAATTTCATGAACCTGTGGTTTAACTTCAGTCCATTTGTAGTTTTTCAATGCCTCAACTTGTATCTCATTATCAAAGTGACCAATGTTACAAAGTATTGCTCTATCTTTCATGTTTCGCATATGATCTGCAGTAACAATATCTTTATTACCTGTTGCAGTTACAACAATATCTGCTTTACTTATCGCATCATCCATCAAAACTACCTCATAACCTTCCATTGCTGCCTGTAAAGCACAAATTGGATCAGCTTCGGTTACTAAAACTCTTGCCCCACTTTGTCTTAAAGATGCAGCACTTCCTTTTCCAACATCTCCAAAACCTGCAACAATTGCTACCTTTCCTGACATCATTACATCTGTAGCTCTTCTAATTCCATCAACTAAACTTTCTCGGCAACCATATAAATTATCAAATTTTGATTTGGTTACAGAGTCATTAACATTTATTGCGGGAACTAAAAGTGTTTCGTTTTTTTCCATTTTATTAAGAGCTTTTATTCCAGTTGTGGTCTCTTCTGAAACACCTCTTACATCTTTTAAAAGATCTTTATGTTCATTATGCATAAGGGCTGTTAAGTCTCCTCCATCATCCAAAAGCATGTTTGGTTTCCAATTTTTTTTTCCAACAATTGTCTGTTTTATGCACCAAAGATACTCTTCTTCAGTCTCACCTTTCCATGCATAGACGGGAATACCTGCTTTAGCAATTGCAGCCGCCGCATGATCTTGTGTTGAAAAAATATTACATGAGGACCATCTTACCTCAGCTCCTAAATCAACTAGTGTTTCTATAAGCACTGCAGTTTGAATGGTCATATGCAAACAACCAATGATTTTTGCACCTTTTAAAGGTGACTTACCTTTATATTCTTCTCTTAATGCCATTAAACCTGGCATTTCACTTTCAGCAATTAAAATTTCTTTACGACCAAATTCAGCTTGGGATATATCTTTTACTTTAAAATCTTCCATATTGTGGATCTTCTAACAACAAAGAATTAATTAATCAATACAACTTTATACCATAGGAAAAATAACTTCCATTCTTGCACCTTTTTTATCAGTTCGATTAGATGCTTTAATAGTACCGTTATGTAAGTCTACTAAATTTTTAACAATATTTAAACCCAAGCCAGAGTGTTGGCCAAACTTGTCAGGTCGATTACTATAAAATCTTTTAAAAACTTTATTAGTATCTTTTTCTTTAAAACCTTGTCCTTCATCTAAAATATCAATATTTATTTTTTCTTTATCTAATTTTGTAACTTTTACAATTATTTCTTTATTATCTTCGCTAAATGAAATTGCGTTATCCAAAAGATTTGCAATTATTTGTTCTATTCTATTTTCAATTCCATTAATGAAATATTTACTTTTACCATCATTTTTATATGAGATATTTATTCCTCTTTTTACTTTATAAATATTATTAAAATCATCTACTACAGATTTTATTATTGGTTCTATGTCTAGTTTTTTTGCTTTTTCTCTACTTAATGCAACTTCATCTTTTAACATTTGTGAATAATCAGTTATTAATCTTTCAATTCTTTGAACATCGTGGCTCAAAATATTGATTAATTTCATCCTTTGATTTATATCATTTGTATCATGTAAAATTTCTGAGGCGCTTTTAAGTGAGGCTAAAGGATTTCGAATTTCATGAACTAGATCAGTTGAAAAATTTTCAGCTTGAGAAATTCTTTTTTGTAACTCTAAAGTCATATCATCTAAAGAATTAGACAATAATCCTAATTCATCATTTCTAATTTTGAGACTCTCAATATTTGCAACTTTTGGATTTTTTTCTTTTATTGTTTTTGTATAATTAACAAGATTTTTGATTGGTTTTAAAAAATATCTATTCAAAACAAATGAAAAAATTAATATTACTATTCCAACTGCAATTGCTGTTCTAATAATAAAAGTTTTTCTTTCATCAATTGCAGCTTTGACATCATTTGCATTTTCGCTTATTGCTAAATACCCAATATTTTTCTCATCCATCATTACATTTTTAATTGTCGTTAGCTTAAATTTATTAAATTCCTCTTGAGTAAATGTGAAAGGTATTCCATATTTTTTTGAGCCAACATAATTGAATAAGATATCTTTTAATGATACAACGTTATCCTTTCCAACATTTATATTTTTAGTTTCAGTTATTTCTTTTGTTTTTTTCTCATTCAAAACCTCTAGCTCTACTAAGTCTAGTCTTGGAGAAAAAGATCTTGGATCAAGGTCCAAAGTATCAGTATCCCCAACCAAATTTAATTCATTATCAAAAAAAATTACTCTATCTAAATTTTGAAAAAGAAATCTTGTAGAAAATAAAAATTTTCTAATATCTTCCTCAATAAATTCTACTTCTAGTCTAACTAAATTATCAATTGTATTATTAATTATTTCTATATGATTTGAAGATTTTTTTTTAATTAGATTTGGTTGAACATTTTCTAAATAAGCAAAAGTAAACAATCCAATTATAGTAAAAAATATTAAGTTGATTAATAAAAACTTTTTTAAAATAGATAAATTTTTAAGAAGATTGTTGAACATTAGCTAACATTCCATCTATATCCACTTCCGTACCTTGTTTCTATAGCTGAAAAATCTGGATCAACTTTTTTAAATTTTTTTCTTATTCTTTTAACATGACTATCAATAGTTCTATCCTCAATATCTGTATCCTCTCTATACGCTATATCCATTAACTGAGCTCTTTCTTTTATAATTCCTGGTCTCTTTGCTAATTCCTTAACTAATAAAAATTCTGTAGTTGTTAATTTATCTGGTAATTGTTTTCCATCCCATTCACACTCTAGTTGAGAAGGATCTAATTTTAATTTTCCATGAAGAATAATACTTTTATTTTCCTCAATAGTATCTTTTGTCTCATTTTTTCTTAATTGAACCCTAATTCTTTCAATCAATACTTTTATGGAAAAACCCCCTGATTTTTTTACAAAATCATCAGCGCCCAATTTTAAACCAAGTAGCTCATCAATTTCATCATCTTTTGATGTCAAAAATATAACTGGCAGCGTAGTTTTTTTTCTTAGTTTTTTTAATAGTTCTTCCCCATCCATTTTTGGCATTTTTATATCAATAATTGCTAAATCAGGTGGTGTTCTCGTAAGCCCAATAAGAGCACTTTCTCCGTCTATATAAGTTTGAACTTTAAATCCTTCTTTCTCTAATGCAATACTTAAACTTGTTAAGATATTTCTGTCATCATCAATTAAAGCAATAGTTTGTTTATGCATACTTTATTTATAAAAATACTAAATTGTTCTAATTTGGGCAATATTATTAAATTAATGCAAGGCCCCCCAATTTTCGCCTATATTAATATCTACTGTTAAAGGTATTGAAAAAGAGTGGTTGTCACTATTGGCTACGCTAGACATTTCGTCAATTATAACTTTACTGATTCTTTTTGATTCCGTTTTTGGTGTTTCAAAAATTAGCTCATCATGAATTTGTAACAACATCTTGGTCTTCTTAAATTTTTCATCATTTAATTTTTTTGATAATCTAATCATTGCTAACCTCATAATTTCCGATGCAGAACCTTGTATTGGAGCATTGATGGCTGCACGCTCTTGGAAATTTCTCACATTATAATTTTTATCATTTATATTGATAAAATGGGATCTTCTTCCAAAAATATTATTTACATAACCACTTTTTCTACAAAATTTTATTGTATGATCCATATAAACTTTTATTTCTGGAAACCTTGCAAAATATGCATTTAGAAATTCCTCAGCTTCATGATTGGTAACATTTATTTGCTTTGCTAAACCATATTGTGATATTCCATATATGATTCCAAAATTAATTGCTTTCGCTTTTCTTCTTTGATCTGCATTAACCTTTTTAATATCAACATTAAATATTTGGCTAGCTGTCAAAGAATGAATGTCTTCTTTATTTTTAAATGCTTTTTTAAGCTCCTTGACGTCTGCTAAATCTGCTAAAATTCTCATTTCAATTTGATTGTAATCAGCAGAAATTAAAACAGAGTCTTTATCTGTAATGAAAGCTTTTCTAATATCTTTTCCATCCTCAGATTTAATTGGAATATTTTGTAAATTTGGGTCACTAGATGCCAACCTGCCTGTAGTAGTGGCTGCTAGCAAAAAAGATGTGTGAACTCGTTTAGTTTTTGGATTTATATGCTCGGGTAATGTATCCGAATATGTATTTTTTAGTTTAGATAATTGTCTCCAATCTAGAACTAATCGAGGAAATTTATGTCCTTTAAATGCTAAATCCTCTAAAACAGATGCGCTAGTTGCAAAACTCCCTTTTTTAGTTTTTTTAAGACTTGCTATCTTTAAGTCATTATAAATTATTTCACCTAACTGTTTAGGTGAAGCAATATTAAATTCCTTGTTTGAAATTTTGAAAACTTCATTTTGAATTTTCTTTATCTTTTTCTCAAATTTTAATGATAAGATTTTTAGAAATTTACTATCAATCATAATTCCTTCTATCTCCATTAGTGCTAGAATTTTTATCATTGGTTTTTCGAATGATTCATATAAATTTGTCATTTTTTCTGTCTTCAGATTCTTTTTAAATTTTTGATATAATCTCAATGTAATATCTGCATCTTCTGCTGCATAATCTTTTGCTTTCTCTATATCAACATCGCTAAAATTAATTTCTTTTTTTCCAGAACCTACTAATTCTTTAAATGCTATAGTTTTATGACCCAAATGAATTTCTGCGAGTGTATCCATATTGTGCCGATTTTTTCCAGCATCTAATACATAGGACATTAACATTGTATCCTCCATTGATGAAAGTTCAATTCCTTGTTTAAAAAATACAATAAAATCAAATTTAATATTTTGCCCTATCTTTTTGATACTAGAGTCCTCCAATAAAGGTTTTAATTTTTCCAAAACTAAATTTTTGTTAATATTTTTTTTCGATTTATGTCCTATTGGTATGTAACAAGCTTTACCTATTTTTGTGCTTAATGAAATCCCAATTAAATCAGCTTGATGTGGATCAATAGAACTAGTTTCGGTATCAACTGATACCTCACCAATTTCTTCGGCTTCTTTTACCCAATTATCAATTTCATTAGCTTCACTAATTAGAATATAATTTTTTTTATTAATCGGACTTTCTTTGTTCTTAATAATCTCATTATCTTTAGTAGTTAAAAAATTTGGCTCTCCATATGCTGAAATAGCTGAACTTAACAATCTATTAAATTCCATCTCCCTTAAAAATTTATAAAGTTTATCTTTATCAATCTCTTTAAGATTAAATTGGTCTAATTTTATATTTGTTGGGGCATCGTGTTTTAATGTGACTAATTTTTTACTTATTAAAGCTTTGTCCTTATTTTCAATAAGAGTTTCTCTTCTTTTATTCTGTTTAATTTCATGAGCTGATTCAAGGAGTTTTTCAAGTGTGCCATATTTATTTATTAATTCAGCTGCTGTTTTAACTCCAATGCCAGGAACTCCTGGAACATTATCGCTGCTATCCCCTGCAAGAGCTTGCACATCAATTACTTTACTTGGGTCTACTCCAAATTTTTTTTTAACATCCTCATGTGTTATAAATTTATTTTTCATTGGATCATATATTCGGACGTCTTTTCTATATAATTGCATTAAATCTTTATCAGAAGACACAATGGTTACTTTTCCACCTCTTTTTAATATTTCTTCAACATAGGTTGCTATTAAATCATCAGCCTCATAATTAGGTAGTTCAACAGAAGGTAAATTAAATGCTAAGACAGATTTTCTAATATATTCAAACTGTGGTGCCAAATCATCAGGAGCCTCAGCTCGATTAGCTTTATATTCACTGTAAATTTCATTTCTAAATGTTTTTCTTGCTGAGTCAAAAATTACTGCAAAATGAGTTGGTTTCTGAAGATTCTTATCCGATTTTGAGTCCTCAAGAAGTTTGAACAACATACTACAAAAACCGCTCACTGCTCCAGTTGGCAATCCATCACTTTTTCTAGTCAGAGGAGGTAATGCATAATATGCTCTAAAAATATAACCAGATCCATCAATTAGATAAAAGTGATCTGTTTTTTGAATTTTGCTCATTATAAATTAATATAGATTATCGATTAAAATAAGAGTATTATTTTTTATGGAACTAATAAAGCAAAATTCTCAAACACGAATATTTAAATCATTAATTGTAATTT
>Ga0163111_10002603_pt1 | contig 11494 bp, 7 predicted proteins | sample CRUFie1St18metaG_FD_109645 | JGI IMG/M metagenome (GOLD analysis project Ga0163111, IMG submission 109645) | Marine microbial communities from the Costa Rica Dome - CRUD Field 142mm St18 metaG | ecosystem: Environmental > Aquatic > Marine > Oceanic > Photic zone | place: Costa Rica: the Eastern... | reverse complement strand
GAAAGGAATAAGTCCACGTCGGTCTCGCGTGGGAAAAAGAAGGCGTCTTCCAAAACAAAAGAAAAAAAAGACTGCGCAGCCGACAGAGAAAAAAAAAGAACGGCAGACTAAGAAACTCGTCTGGTTGTCGCGTTCAACAACATGCAGTCGCTCACGTTTACGAGTCGCGCGGTGCGTGAACGCGTTTTTGTGTCGCGCCGTTCGAATCTGAAAATGCGTTTTGCGTCGTCGCGAGCGCGGGAACTTGGCGCGCGTCGATTCGCGCGGATGGAAAAGTGGATTGCGTTCGCCTCGCTCTGCCGTAAAAATGTAGAGCACCCGGCGGCGGGGAACGGATCCATTTTTCGATCTCGCGAAGGTCTCGCCGCGCGTCGAGCGATGTTTTTGCGAAAAAACGATCGCGACTGGTGATTTCGCGTCTTTCTGTGGATGGTTTGAGCATTTTGCATCCCCTCAGCGCCGAAATCGATTTTATCTGTACATTTGGACGCTCCTTGGAGGGTAAAACCTGAAAAAGGAATGCGATTCGAAGGAGCGCGTTTCCAAAGTGCTTTGTGTCGATGCGATGCGCATATTTCCGTTCATTTTCGCCAAAACCTGCTATTTCATGGGTACCTTTGCTAACCTAGTCCTATTCTTTATCACGTACTCATCAAACAACAGGCCTTCGCCGGTTCGACTCGAATGGCTTCTACTTCTCAGCAATCCAAAAAGGTTGCCCGAGGCAGAGGTCAACTTTCGGTCACGAACATGGCCGCGAAAGATTTGTACTTCAACGCGCAAGACGGTTTGGCGTTGAAAAAGATGCAAAAAGGGGTCGATAAGCTCTCGCACGTCGTCGGTGTCACCTTAGGCCCGAAAGGGAGAAACGTTGTGTTGGAAACCAAGTTTGGTTCGCCGAAGATTGTCAACGATGGGGTGACTGTGGCGAAGGAAGTTGAATTAGAAGATCCAGTTGAGAACATTGGCGCCAAGTTGGTGAGACAAGCGTCGCAAAAAACGAACGACCAAGCTGGTGATGGTACGACTTCGGCGACAGTGTTGTCGGCGGCGATGATTACGGAAGGTATGAAGATTGTCATGGCGGGGACGAACCCGGTCCAATTGACGAGAGGTATGGAAAAGACTGTCGCGAAGTTGATTGGTAAGTTGAAGGAATTATCCAAGGAAGTTGCGGACGAAGAGTTGTCGAGTGTTGCTGCGGTTTCTGCTGGGGGTAACATGGAAGTTGGTGAAATGATTGCCGCCGCAATGGCAAAAGTTGGTCGCAAAGGTGTGATAACGCTCGAAGAAGCAAGATCGGTTGATAACAACTTGGTTGTCGTCGAAGGTATGCAATTCGATAGAGGTTTCATCTCTCCGTACTTTGTTACCGACCAAGAGAGAATGATTTGCGACTATGAACAGTGCAAATTGCTTTTAGTCGACAAAAAAATATCCTCGGCGAGAGATATGATTAATATTCTTGAAGCGGCTATTAAAGACTCCTTTCCGCTTTTGATAATGGCGGAAGACATTGAACAAGAAGCAATGGCTACCTTGGTCGTGAACAAATTGAGAGGTGCTTTGAAAGTCTGCGCGCTGAAGGCTCCGGGTTTTGGCGAGAGAAAGTCGCAATACTTGGAAGATATTGCCATTTTAACTGGAGGTACTGTCGTCAAGGAAGAGGTTGGCTTGTCTTTGGACAAGGTTGGCACGGAAGTTTTGGGTAACGCGGCGAGAGTCACGCTGGGCAAAGAATCGTGCACCATCGTCGGTGACGGATCCACGGATTTGGAAGTCAAAGCGAGAGTGAAACAAATTAACCGCTTGATCGAAGTCCAAGAAGCAGATTATGAAAAAGAGAAATTGAGTGAACGTGCGGCGAGACTTTCCGGCGGAGTCGCCATCATCCAAGTTGGCGCACAAACCGAAACTGAACTCAAGGAGAAGAAATTGAGAGTTGAAGATGCCTTGAACGCGACAAAAGCAGCGGTTGAAGAAGGTATTGTCATTGGTGGGGGTACAACTTTTTTGAAGCTTGGCCAATTCGTCGACGGCATCAAGGAAGAGTTGGACAACGACGAACAGCGGTTAGGCGCGGACATCATCAAGAGAGCATTGTCGTACCCGATGAGACTAGTTGCGTTCAACTCTGGCGTCAACGGTTCTGTCACGGTCCAAAACGTCTTGAGCAAAAACGACCCGAATTACGGTTTCAATGCCGCCACCGGTGAGTTTGAAGATTTGATGCAGTCTGGTATCATCGACCCGACCAAGGTTATTCGATGCTGCCTCGAAAACTCTGTTTCGGTCGCGAAAATCTTTTTGACTTCCGATGTTGTCGTCTGCGAGATTCCGGAAGATCAAGATGAAGCGGCTGCTAGTGGCGGTGGTCCAATGGACAGCTCCGGTTACGGGATGTAATTCGTTTCTCTGCATAAATTCTAGTGAATAAATAAAAGAGAGCACAGTAGAAAGAGAGGAGAGGGGAAGATAAAAATAATGACTAGCAGATATAAATATCTAATAATATCATTTCAATTCAAGGAAACGTTCTAATTCTACACATCTAACGCATTCTATCTAACTCAGCTAAAAATAAAGCAGGCAATGGCGCTTCGAACTTTAACATTTTTGAAGCATTGCTGGGATGCGGAAGCTCGAGCGAGCGAGCGTGTAAAAAAAACGCGGACGAGTGGGGTTGAACTACCATTGATTTTTCGGCCATTTTTTGTATCTTCTTCGGGGAATACATAACATCGTTAACGAGAGGATGACCGATATGGGCCAAATGCGCCCGAATCTGATGTTTTCTCCCCGTCCTTGGTAGGATTTCAACGAGACTGGCGCTACCTCTCTCCAAACGTTCCAACACCGCGTATTTTGAATATGCCTCACGATTGTCCACTGGAAAGTCTATCTCTCCCTGTTCGTCGCTACATATTCCATTCACAATCGCATTATATACTTTCTTCGTTTTCCTCCTGTAAAAATTGCTCACTAACTCGCAATGCGCCACATTGTTCTTCGCCAAAACAATCACCCCACTCGTCAATTTATCTAATCTATGGACCAATCCTCTCGCATCCATGCCGTTCATTTCGCTCAAAGAGAAGAAAGAGTCGTCCTTCTTCATCGCCATCACGAATTCGGACACCGATGGCATTGCGGGATCGCTCGTGGATGGCACGCCACTCGTTTTATTCAATGCGATTATGTCATTGTCTTCGAAAACTATATCCATTGGAAGAACGTTGTCTCTTTCGTATTTATTAACGTTGATCTTCTTCTTCGAGACTTTCTTGTTTGGACGTTTAATCAGGCGAGATTTTTGTTCGGAAATGAACCGTTCGACATTTGCTATATCGTGCGTTCGATGTAATGCCGTCACAACCAAGGAAACCGACACTAAATCCGGTTCCAATCTCTCAAATTCCTCTTGCCAAATCGAAAACACCCGTTCTATTTCCGCATATCTTTCGTTTTCCAAGAACGCGGAAAGCACGATGTTGAACGAACTCAACGCGCGTCCAGATATTCCTTTCCCTAATTTAGGTTGGTTTTTTTTCTTTCTCCCGAGAATGTCTGGATTGTATTCGGAGATTATGTCCGTAAAATCTCGCGCAGAGAACGTCTTCGCGCACTCAAACAGTTGCGCGTCATCGTCGTCTGAAATGAATTTTTGACGAAAAATGCGGTGGATATCGTCGTTTTCATTTGACGATGAAGACGCTCGAACGCTCGAACAGAGATGCGCTTGTTTCGCAGCGAAGTTCGTTCTCGGTAATATTCGAGAAGGACCACGGGGGAAGACGAAGAGACGCGAGAGCGTTCGTGTCATGACTCTTTATGAAAAATTTTCTAATTGTTTTTCGTTTTGGTATAAAAAAAAGCGTGCATACTAATACTCTTGACTACCCAAACCGTGCTTCTCCCACGTGATGTCTCTCCCGATGACGTTGGTTTGATGTCCAACGCGTTCTCTCAGTGCATTTGCTTCGTAAGGACCGACAGATCCGTAAGGATACGAGTATGGTTTCATCCCACCCGCGTCGATGTATTTCAAAAGCGGCGTGAAGATCGTCCAAGCCGCAACTAGTTCGTCTCTTCTGACGAAATGTTGTTGGTCGCCGTTGATGCAGTCTAAAATTAAGCGTTCGTACGCTTCCGGGATGACTACGCGTTGGTACCGAGTGGTGTACAAAAGTTCCAACTCGCTTTGCGCTAAATTCATATCTAACCCGGGTTCTTTGACGGTCATTTTCATAAAAATAGTTGGGTCGGGTTGTAAGCGAACGACGAACTCGTTTCGGGCTTGTTTGCCTTGACCGCGACGGCTTTCGAATAAATCGCCAGGCACATCCTTGAACTGCACGCGAATTTCGCATTTTGCTTCATTCAACGCCTTCCCTGCTTTAATAATAAACGGAACGCCATCCCACCGTTCATTCTTGACGTACATGACGCATGTACAAAATGTCGGCGCCGTGGAATTTTCGGGTACCCCGGGATCGTCCACGTACGCAGGTTGCCCGTGAGGCCCGGTCGAATACTGTCCGACGACCACGTTATCTGTCGATACCGGTGCGATGCACCGTAAAACCTTCAACTTCTCGTCCCGGATATCGTCTGGTGATAACGAACACGGTTTCTCCATCGCCACTAAACACATTATTTGTAACAAGTGATTTTGAATCACGTCTCGAATGATACCATAGTCGTCAAAATAACCGCCTCTCCCTTCCGTCCCGAATGGCTCTTTAAATATAATCTGGACGTTTGCAATATTATCTCGATTCCACAATGGCGAAATAAACCGATTCGCAAATCTCATGACGACTAAATTTTGCACCAACTCCTTTCCTAAATAATGGTCGATTCTATACAATTGCTCCTCGCTGAACAGTGCCGATAAGCTTTGGTTCAACTTTTCGCTACTCTCTAAATCTTTACCGAACGGTTTTTCCACGACCACTCTCGTCCAACTTCCACTCGTGCTCGACATCACGCATGCTTTTATTTCCGCACATACAGACGGATACACCACCGGAGGCAACGCTAAGTAAAAAATTCTATTCCCGACCACTCTCTTATACTTCTTATTCTCGGCAGACGACGACAAACTTGTCGGATTAATAAACGCATTCTCCTTCCAGTTCACCTCAACTTCTCTCTCTAAACGATCTATAACTTCATTCAACCCGGAAAAACACGGCGGACCTTCCTCCATCGTCGAATACTCTCCTTGCACGTAATTGCAAATCGATAAAAACTGTTCGATTTTTTCACTCGAAGAGTCCTTTAAAAACGACCGGATTTTGCTCTTAAATTCCTCCAATTGTAGTTTCGATCGGGCGTAGCCTAAGATTTTCGTGTTGAATGGCACGTGACCGGCTTTCCACAACGAAAATAATGCCGGGTACGTCTTCTTCCTCGCCAGATCGCCGGAAGCTCCCAAGACTGTGATTGTGAGACATTGCGGACGGCCTTTCTGTTTAGACGAAGATGGTGTTCCAACACCGGAGTTGTTCACCGCTGCTGTCGCTGCTGGAGAAGAAGAAGAAGTAGCAATTTGGGCGTTCGGCGGATCGATCGTCAGTTTCGGTTTCATGATTCTCTGATGGATCTGGAGAATTCTCTCGTCCTTTCCCTCGCTTTCTCTTTGGTTGTAGTTTCAACCGAAAGTACGTGTTTATTTGTCAAGTTTTGTTAATTACTATGAAGAGAGAATATTTTCAATTTCTAAAATAACCGCAGAGAAACGATATAGGGAAAGAGCGCAAGCAAGGTAGATACAAGGTACTTGAACAGTCGCATTAAACAACTGATATTATATAAGATTAATCCACGGAAAACTTGGCGTCCAAATCTTTATCGCCACCTTTTGGTCGTCCGCCTTTGGCCGGCGTCGCGCCGCTCTTTTTGGTATCTTTCTGTGTCGGTCTAAATCCAGGTTTAAACTGGCCTCTTCCTGTGGCGGCGTCTCGAACTGTCGCAGCTAAACTCTTCATTTCGACAATATTTTCAGCGACCTTTCCAGTGCCACCGCCGCCGAGTTTGGAAGAGTCGAGTGGGGAGGAGGAAGAGGACGGCCCAGACGGCAAGCGTTGGTTCTCGATGTCTCTCTCTCCGAGTCTTTTGTACCCGGGAACTTTGGTCGAGTCATGGGTGATAATCATACCGATTGAACTGAAAATGGCGAGCCAAAGGACAATGGCTACAATAGTTCCTAACGCTGCCGCTTGTTTAAAATGCGCGGCGGCGAATGCGGCAGCGGAACCGGTCGTGACTGCCGGTCCGATGTACGCGTGCTGCAATGCGTGCCAATGCGAACGCATGGACTCGAACGTATCGTCGCGCGCATGAAACGCTTTCCTGGCTGCGACGACTATAAAAATACCACACGGAACCGAAATGAGCAAGTGCAACGCCAACAATCGTCGATCGTGCTTCAACGTTCCATAAATTCCAGCTGCTGAGGCAATCACTACAAACACGGCTGCGCCGCCCAACGTCCTCGCCGCGTGTTTTCCCGCGATGGGATGTTCCGCACCTTCCTTTGTCCCCAAATACTCCACGTCCCCGGCCGTCATATTCACGCCGCAATAATCCGCGACTTGGAACTTAATCCAATCCACAAAGTCTGTGGACACTCTCCCTGCTGTGTGATTCACTCCAGTCAACGCCAATCGGCACGACACGTCGTGTCGCCTTTCGCTGATCTTTTTCAGTCTCGCGTACTCTACCCACACGCCGTCGGCATACCACTTCCCCACCGGTGCTGGAGGTCCCCCCGGCGGTAACGGCGCAGGAGGTGGCGAATCGTTCAACACCGGCGGTAAGAAAATATCCTCCGGGTACTCCTCCAAAGTCTCCTTCAACGTAATCGCTCTCCACGGGTCCACGTATTCTTCGTGCATAAACTTCGTGTTCAAATCAACCGCGATTGCATCGTTCACTCGATACGTCGATCTCGCCACCGTGAATGCCAAAACAGCCAAAACTATGCCAAAAATCCATCCGGCGACGTTTGAAAAACCACCCATTCTTCTCGCCGTATACCGCACCCCCATAATAAAGCTCGCGCTAAACATCGCGACCAAAATAAATACCACGCTCGTCTTCGAGCTCGCATCCACATGATCAATCCATTTGATCGCATCAGTCGTCGTCACATTCACAGCGTGATTGATCTGCGCCATCGAGGAGATATTAAAATATTTAAACTCGTCGCCTTGTCTTGTCACGCCTTCCTCGATGTTCACCTCTTCGCCGTTAAAATACGACTCCACCATCGCCGGCGCGTTCTGTCTGTATATCTGAAACACGCAAATCGCGTATACAAACCCAATCAACGCGAAAAACGTCCATCCGTGGTACAAAATGAGCATCAACTTGTTTCTGGTGTACACTCCTGCCAAACCGTACACGCTCGTGATTAAGAGTAAAGCGCCTAAAACCGTCGACGCTCGCGCCGGGTCGTCAAAGACGGTCGCCTCGTAATCCGACCCTTCGAAAATTTTGTTCAGCAAAAGCGCTTTTTGCCCACTTCGCGTGCCGTACGCGACGAGCGCGATGCCGGAACACACCGTCGCGATGTTCGCGCACAACAACAGCACGACCGCTAAGAGCATTTCCCGGGTCAATCCCGGGTGCTCCGGCGCAGCCGTCGGTTGGATGCCCACGGCCATTTGATTATTATAATGGACCTTCTTCTTCTTCTTCTTCTTTTGATGGAGATGTCACAAAGTCCTTCTCTCTTCTTCTCCCTTTGTTTTCGATCGCGCGGCGCGGTTTGGAACCCTTCCCGTCGTTTTTTGGAGCGTCGAGAGAGGTCGCGCGTTTCGTTGGTCGGTCGTCGTCGCGTAAAGCGTTTCGACGCTTCTTCTTCTGTGACGACACGATTACTCCAATTCTTCTTCGAAGAATCCGATCTCTTTTGAAAGGCAACCCATATTAGGGTTTAGGATACATAAAAACCCTAAATATATAAAGGGTTTAGGGTTTTAGGGGTAATTTAAAAAAAAAGAGAGGTGGTCTTTCTTGTGTAACACCCAACACTAAAATTGGACGAAGAGAGGGAGGGACGCAGATTTCATTCAACGCCGCGTCGACGAGAAGTGAAGACGAGAAGACGAGCTTCTTTTTTGACGATGATCGGTCAATACACGACGCAAAAGCAGGTTCTCATCAAGTCGAAATCTCTCGGAGTGCTGTACTACTTTCTCGTCGCGTGCGTGTCCGTGTACATCGTCGGTTTTCTTTTATATCGAGAACACGGGTACCAGAAAACGGTCCCAGCGGAAGGGGTCTTGGCGATTAAAGTCAAAGGCACGGCAGCGACGAACGACACGCAAACGGGAGAGAAGAGAGTTTACGATGCGAACGACTTGGTGCAATACTCATCCGATGGTGTGTTCGTGGCCACGAGACTGGTGAACACGAGACAGGCGAAAGGCACGTGCCTGGGCGTCTCTCAGGACGAAGTGTGTGCGAAAGGAAAGAACACGTGCGTACAAGGTGCATACAGTCGAAACGGACGACAAACAGGAAGGTGTTTGCCGAGCACGAGCGACCCGAACAGCGCGCATTTTTGTGAAATTAAAGGCTGGTGTCCAGCAGAGGCGGAGGAGGACGACGACGTGTTGCCGTTGGAAAATGTGGGTAATTTTACCGTATTCATTCGGATGAACGTGAAGTTTCCGGGGATGTATAACGAAAACGGGGACGAGATGCGATGGGATAATGCAAACGGAACCGAACCTACGATGGGATGGAATTTGTTTTCGTTGGAAAATATCACGCAGACAAATGATAAGAACTTTACCGAGATTAGCACGTACGGGTCGGATCAGCTGTTGAACGTGTATTTTGATTGTAATCTAGACGAAGGCGTGAAAGTACCGAAACCACAGAGCGTGTTGACTGGAGATAACGAGACGTTGACGACGGTAGCCATCGAAGAAGGTGGCGTGCAGACGTGCTCGCCGGAGATTCCGTTTGTGATTGATCGCGTGGATAATCCGTTGGCGGAACTTTCAAGCGGGTATAACATGCGATGGATTTCAGCCGTGAATCATTTTACGACGCCCAACGCGAAAAGGATGAACATGACGAATATGTTTCCTCTGAATCCACCGCATAATTGTAGATTCGATATGAATAATCCAGAAACTCGAATGTTGACGAAAGCGTATGGTCCGAGATTGCGTATCCAGTTTTCCGGCATGGGAAGACGGTTTGACGTCGTCATGTTTTCACAAACCATAGGTGCGGGTATCGCTTTGTTAGGCATAGCTGTAGTCATTACGGATGCGTTTGCAAAGTATATTCCTGGATTCAAGAAGAAGAAATACGACTTGTGGAAATTCGAAGAACACGTAGACGAGGAAGGCGATTTGATCAAATCGTATATAGGCGAAGAAGATTTCAATCGCGGCGGTAGTCAAGAGCAACAAGAGCAAAAGCAAAAAGCGAGTACTTATCGACATAGCAGTAGTAACAAATTTCAGCAAAAATATCCCGGCATTCCTGGGTACGGAGCAACAACGACGACGACAACAAATACTATGGCGACAACAGCAACAACGGCGCAACCGTTGGACGAGAAAGCGCAGAAGAAAATAGGGGGATTCTTTCGTACAAGAAGCCTCAGAAAGAGCTGAGTAATACGTGTTCTTTAATGCACACATCTCTATATTTATGACACATAGCATTGCAATAATGAAAGGAAACTAGCAAAGTCGTTCTCTGGCTAAGAATTAACATTCGTGTGAAAATAGAGCATTTTTGTTTCGTCCGAATCATTTGCACTATTCTCAATCTCTGTCGCAGTCTTTACTGGTTGATTTCTGCGGGACTCCCAATTCATACTCAATCGAACAGAAGTCGTGCACGTATATTTGCCTTTCAAAAGTCGCATACCCATCTCCAATGCCTCTCGCTCACACTTAGCTTTCATGTTTATATCTTGTATTCCTTCCATATCGGCGACGTGCGCGATTCCGATGATACGTCGGATAATCTTCGCTCCGGCGAAACGGTGCGCGTCATAAACCACTCTACTGATAAAATCCAACTGTGTTTGTTGAAAGTGGTCCGAATCTGGCGAATCGCAGCTGGGTGGTGTACCCGTAGTAAATACAAGCGGATGTGAAAGACCTCCAAAGTCTTCTTGCCTACCATGAGTTCGCCACAATGTGCTAAAATTGTACACGAACCGAATCAAAACGTCTTTGATCATTTTATGCAAATTTTTCTTGTGATCCTCGGAATGTCCTAAACCGTCAGAGGCGTAGTAGGCTAAATATAAATTCGCGATGAACGCACCAATATCAAACGCCATTGGACCATAAAACGCAAACTCGTGGTCGATGACGTACGTGCTTGTATCTCCACACATGATACTTCCAGTATGCAAATCTCCGTGCAAAAGCGCTTCGCATTCGTTTATGAATTTCGCTTTGATTTCAGTAATGGATACTTTCAGTTCACCATCGCTTTGTATTTCATTAACGATATCGTCGAGATGAGGAGATGTCCATTTATTATTTGTGGCAACACCATACGGTTCGGTGAAGATGACTTGCTCGGTGAGCGCGCACATGGCTTCGTTCGCACCAAATGCGATTCGATTCTCGCGAAATTTTTTCGCGCCGAGGCATATGGCGCTTGATTTAAACAACGTTTCGGCTAAGTACGTCCCAACGTGCTCAGCCATCTTCACGTACGTTTTGCCTTCGCAGATCCCTACTCGCGCGATTTTGTTTGGTGGCTCGATGTATCGCATGGCAATCGTTGACATTTTCGCGTCGTATAAATACACCTCCGGCACGTGCTTTGGACAGAAACCGTGCGCTGCGATGAGCGCTTCAGCCTCGTATCGAACGCGTTCTTGTGTCAACGGCCACGATTCCCCTACACATCTCACATACGGTAACCCTTGTTTCAGAACGATAGATGCATTTGTTTTCTGGTTCGATATTATATACACGAAATTGATATTCCCGTCCCCGACTTCCTTGGAGACCCAATCTTCTTTGCTCTCCTTGCCTCCAATCGGAGCGCACACTTTGGGATATTGCGAGACGTAATCAAGAACGGAATTTAAATTTAATGCGTAAAAATCGTCACCATTAGTAGTCGCATCATCTTCTCTTGTATTCGCATCACTGTCGTCCACTTTCTTCTTCTTCTTCTTCGTACCATCCATGGCCTTAATCTCTTCAACATGTCTCCCGATATCAAACGCCGCTTCGGTTTGGTCCTTCTCGCCTCTGTTATTTTTATACAAACAAGTTCGCTCAGTCACAATACCTTCAATCAACCATGCTGGAGTAACATCAAACGCCGGGTTCCACACGTTAATCCCTTCCGCAGCGACTCGTTTACCTTGAAATACGCACATTTCTTCCCCTGACCTCTCTTCGATTTCAATCAGCGTTCCACACTTGGTCGAAACGTCCAAAGTCGTCGACGGCGCGGCAACAAAAAACGGCACGTCGTGGTGTTT
>Ga0163111_10002602_pt1 | contig 11499 bp, 14 predicted proteins | sample CRUFie1St18metaG_FD_109645 | JGI IMG/M metagenome (GOLD analysis project Ga0163111, IMG submission 109645) | Marine microbial communities from the Costa Rica Dome - CRUD Field 142mm St18 metaG | ecosystem: Environmental > Aquatic > Marine > Oceanic > Photic zone | place: Costa Rica: the Eastern... | reverse complement strand
GTTATATCTATCGCCGGATAGATTCTTTTATCTGCGATTTTTCGATCTAGAACTGTTTCACTATTTCCTGTTCCCTTAAACTCCTCAAAAATTACTTCATCCATTCTGCTACCAGTATCAATTAATGCTGTAGATATAATAGTTAAAGAACCTCCCTCTTCTATATTTCTGGCAGCTCCAAAGAATCTTTTTGGTCTTTGAAGAGCATTAGCATCAACACCACCTGTTAATACTTTACCAGAACTTGGGATTACAGCGTTGTAAGCTCTTCCCAATCTTGTAATTGAGTCTAAGAGTATAACTACATCTTTTTTATGCTCTGTTAATCTTTTGGCTTTTTCTATAACCATCTCAGCAACTGCAACATGACGTTGGGCTGGTTCGTCAAATGTAGAGCTAATTACTTCACCCTTAACGGTTCTTTGCATATCGGTTACTTCTTCAGGTCTTTCATCTATCAGCAAAACTATTAGATAACACTCTGGATAATTTTTAGCTATTGAGTTTGCAATACTCTGTAAAATCATTGTTTTTCCAGCTTTCGGGGGGGAGATAATTATTGATCTTTGACCCTTTCCAATAGGACTAACTAAATCAATTAATCTAGGAGTTAAGTCTGGTTTTTTTTCAGTTTTTGTTATTTCAACTTCCATGACCAATTGCTTGTCTGGATAAAGAGGAGTTAAATTATCAAAAGCAATTTTATGCCTTGATTTTTCAGGCTCTTCAAAATTAATTTTGCTAACTTGAAGTAAAGCGAAATATCTTTCACCTACTTTAGGTGCCCTAACAGGACCTTCCACAGTATCGCCAGTTCTTAAACCAAATTTCCGAATTTGACTTGGGCTAACATAAATGTCGTCTGGGCCAGGTAGATAATTAGACTCCATTGCTCTAAGAAATCCAAATCCGTCTTGTAAAAGCTGCAACACTCCTGCGCCTGTGATCTCTTCTTTTTCGGCAACTTTTTTTAATATTGCAAAGAGAATTTCCTGTTTTCTAAGCGTACTAGCATTCTCAATTCCAAGCTCTTCTGCTTGAGTAATAAGCTGTTCGGATGATTTTAGTTTTAATTCTTGAATGTTCATGATTTAAAATATTAAGGACTTAATATAATAGTAATATATATACTCTTTCAGCTATTACAAGAGAGATCATAAGTGGTTTGAAAAAGCTGAAATTTAGAGGTTTTTAGTGGAATTGGGCCGCAAATTCTTAGCAAAGTCATCTACTTTTGACCAATCTGTGAATTCATAAGATTGTGAGGTGTCTGTCGGACCCTTTGTAATAAACATGATAAACTTAATAATATATTTATCAAAGAAACTATATTTGGGATAATCAACTTTACCGGCAAATACCCCAATTTTTTTTGGTCTCCATTTTGAAATTTTTAAGAATTTTTTTATATATGGGTTAGTGTCAGGTGTATCCTTTTCTTTCTTTCTTGCAACAACGTTTACTGAAAAAAAAGTACTTTCTTTCTTATCTAAAACATTTTTATTTAATTCGATAAACTTATAAAGTTCCTTAGAATGTTTACCATATCTTATACTTGCACCAATTATAATGCTATCAAATTCGAATAAATTGAGCTTTGTCGCGTCATCCAAAGATACAATTTTAATAGGATCTTCATTTTCTATAAAAAGACTTTTTATCCTTTCACAAATAGTTTTTGTGTGTCCGTCTATAGTTGAATAAATAATTACTGAACTAGACATTTTGAAATAATCATTTTTTATTCATTATTTGTTCTGGCATTTTCTGATAGTATTTTTTATCAATTTTGTACTCAATATCCTCCTTGTCTTGTGCCGACCCTTCTGCTTGTGTAAAAGTATACTTTGCAAAATCTCTGCACCAATTTTTATCAGTGTTAAGACATTTTACTGGATATATGTTTCCACCCCATTCTTTCGCGTCATTTACTAATTCATGACCCAATTCGTCAGTTGTTTCTAAACAATCAGCTACAAAGCTTGGGGAATATATGATTATTTCTTTTTTTCCCTCAGAAATCAATTTTTTGACAACATCTTCAGTGTAAGGAGTTATCCATTCTTCAGATCCAAAGCGACTTTGAAAACTCATAAGACACTGCTCTGGCTTAATATTTTTAAGGTTATTAGTAATTAGGCAAAATGTTTCGAAACAATGTCTATAATAATCGTCGCCTTTTTTGACGATTCTCCTTTTTTGCATTCCATGAAAAGTGATCACTAAGTTATCGATTTTTTTTCCTTGTTTTATCAATTCATTTAACTTTGCATCAACTTGTTTCACTGAATTATCTATAAAAGCGTGGGTCCTATGAAAATTTGTTATTACTTCGAAGGTTGGAATTTTAACTCTTTTTGATAATTCTTTTGCTAAGGCGTCTATACCCGAGGCTATAGTGCTTTCTGAATATTGAGGAAACATTGGTATAACAAGTAACTTTGTTGCTCCGATGCCTTTTTTTAAATCCTCTTCCCAGCTATCATAAACATCGTTTACATAGGGAGGAGACAAAAGGAAGGCGTGGTTTACTTCAACATAACCATTGGGATCAATTTTCTTTAATTCCTCGCTAACGTTTTTTGTAAAATCTCTTGTATTGGTTATTAATGGAAAACTTTCTCCGTCCCATATTCTGGCGTAAAGTTTTGCAGATTTTCGTGGTCTAAAAGGTAACACAAATAAATTTAAAATTAATTTCCAAAGCCAAGGATTTATGTCAACCACTCTGGGGTCCCCTAAAAATTTACGGAGATATTTTCTAAGAGCTTTTGTTGTCGGTTCAGAGGGCGATCCAAGCTGAACAAATACAACTTTTGTTTTTCTTTTTGGTTGCTCGTATTGCATAATTTAGTGATCTTTAACTATTTTTACTAAATAATCCATCATCTCAGGATTAGTTTCGGGCAAAACTCCATGACCTAGATTAAAAATATAAGGGTGATCTTTAAATATATCTAGATATTTTTTTGTCTCTTTTTTTAATGTTATTTTATCAGTTAATAGAATGTTTGGGTCTAAACCCCCTTGAACTGGGATTTTTATTTTTTTAATTATTTCTTTAGGATTTGTATTATAATCAATACTAATAACATCTGGTTTAACAATATCACAGAATTCTTTATAATTTCTTATTTCTCTGGGAAAACATATTACTGGTACATTTAATGATTTAACATAATCAACAAGATTAAGAGTGGGGGTGTAAATATAGTCTGGTAAATCCTTTTCATCTAATAATCCTGCCCAACTATCAAAAATTTGAATAATGTTAGCTCCATTTTCAATTTGATTTTTAATATGTACTTTTAAAAATTTCTCAATAATTAACAAAATTCTATTTATTAAAAATTTATCTTTAAAAAAATTTTCTATTAATTTTTTTTTCGGTGATTGTTGATTAATCATGTAAACTAGTAATGTCCATGGAGCACCAACAAATCCTATCATATTTTTATTTTTTAAAATGGGATCTAGACTAACTTTTTTAATAGCTTTATAAACACTATGTATTTTTTCTACAAAATCAATCTCATCAATTTTAGTAATTATACTTAAATCTATTTCACCTAATCTAGGACCAAAATTTTTCTCAAATTCTACTTTTTGACCCAAACCATATGGAAGCATTAAAATATCAGAAAAAATTATTGCAGCATCAAAATCAAATCTTTTTAAAGGCTGTAAAGTTATTTCAGATGATAAATTTTGATTTAAACATAATTTAATAAAATCAGTATTTTTTTTTCTTATTTCTCTAAATTCTGGTAAATAACGGCCTGCTTGTCTCATTATCCAAATTGGATTTAAGTCTGTTCTCTTTTTTAAAATTATTTGTTCAATTGGTGTCATATTAATAATTAAATATAATTTATTGTAGTAGTGTTATATCCTGTGAATAATGGTGATTAAATTTAGTAAACATTTTATTAACATAATATTAACATTTAAAACTTATTATTAATTAGATATATATGAAAAATTGAAGCTTATTAATAAAACGCCTAAAATATTAAAAAAAATATACAGATGTTTAATAATGTTAATAAAAACACTGTTTTTCAATATAAATTTTAAAATATTAAAATACCAAAATATGATCTAAATATTAAAAAGTTATTAACATTTAATACATGAGCAATACATATCAAATCTACCTTATTTCTGACTCGACTGGAGAAACACTAGATCGGATTTTTACAGCTATTAAAGCACAATTTAAAAATATTGATTATAAAATACACACATATTCTTTTACAAGAACAGAAAACCAAATTTTAAAAATTATATCTAATGCAAAAAAAATACCAAATTCAATTATTTTGTATTCTATAGTTGATAGTAATCTTGCCAAATATTTAGCAAACACAAGCGCGGATAAAAAGATCCCGTGCTTTGGAGTATTGGGTGACCTAATTTTAAGTTTTTCCAAACTTTTAAATCAAAAAGCCTCACATCAACCAAGCGGTCAATATGCTTTAAACGATGAATATTATAAAAGAATTGCCGCAATTCAATTCACAATGAACCATGATGATGGTAATCTTGTGAAAGAATTAAATAAATCTGATATTATATTATTAGGTGTTAGCAGAACAAGCAAAACCCCGACATCAATTTATCTTGCCAACAAAGGATTTAAGACATCAAATATCCCTCTGATAAACGAAAAATCTATTCCTAAAGTTTTAAAAGAAAACCCTAAAATGACATGTGTAGTTGGTTTGAACACAGAAGCACAAAGATTAGTTGATATAAGAAAAAACAGGATGACGTCACTCAAAGAAACTGAAAATAAATCTTATACAGATCTTGAAAATATTCAAAAGGAAGTAGATCTAGCAAAAGATACTTTTAAAAAATATAAATGGCCCATAATTGATGTTACTAGAAAATCTGTAGAGGAAACAGCCGCATCTATAATCAAAATTTACGAGATATATAAAAAAAATGGATAAATTAATTCTTGCATCAAAAAGTAAAGTGAGAAAAAAAATACTCGACGAAAATAATATATTTTCTCAAGTCGAACCATCGAATGTAGATGAAGATTCTATTAAAGATAGTTTGTTAAAACAAAAAAGTTCTCCAGAGCTTATCTCGAAAAATTTAGCAGAAATTAAAGCAAACAAAGTAAGTCAAAAAAACAAAGAAATTTTAGTTTTAGGAGCCGACAGCGTTATAGATTTAGATGGCGAATTAATATCTAAACCCGAAAATAGAGAACAAGCAATGAAAATTTTAAACAAATTGAATGGTAAAAAACATAATTTAATAAGTTCCGTTTGTATTTCAAAAAATGGATCTATGATTTGGAATCATACTGATAAAGCAACACTAACAATGAAAAACTTCAGTGAAAATGAACTTATAAATTATTTATCTAAAATACCGGACGAAAAATTGTTTGCCTATAATGTATATCAAATCGAAGGAGAAGGTAAAAATTTGTTTTTAAACATTGAGGGAGATGAAAACACTATAATGGGATTACCTATTAATAAAATTAAAGAATATTTAAAAAATTACAAATGAAAAAATATTTAGTCATTGGAAATCCAATAGAACATTCTTTGTCACCCAAACTGCATAATTATTGGATGAAGAAAAAAAACATAAAAGCCAACTATGAAAAAAAAAAAATAAACGAAAATGAAATCAGTAATTTAATCTTAAGAGTTAAAAAACAAGAAATTGATGGTATCAATGTAACTGTGCCTTTTAAAAAAGCTGTAATTCCTTTTTTAGACGATTTAAGCACTGAAGCACAAAGTACCCAATCAGTAAACACTATATGTTTAAATAATGGAAAAGTTATTGGCTATAATACAGATATCGGAGGTTTTGAGGATAGTATCAAGCAAGCCAATTATAATATTGAGAACAAAAAAATTTTTATTTTAGGTAGTGGAGGTGTAGTACCTTCAATAATATTTGCTTTATATAAAATGAAAGCTTCAGAGATAATTGTAAGCAATCGAACAAAAGAAAAAGCTGAAAATTTAAAAATTCTCTTTAAAAATTTGAAAATTGCAGATTGGGGAGAGTGTCCTGACTTCGATGTAATTATTAATGCAACTAGCGTAGGCCTTGATATTAAAGATGAAATTAAATTAGATTTTTCTTCAGTAGGAAAAAACAAGTTTTTTTATGATGTAATTTATAATCCTAGAGAGACAAATTTTTTAAAAACTGGAAAAAAGTTAGGAAATAAAATCGAAAATGGTAAAATGATGTTTATTTATCAAGCAAGGTTAGCTTTTAAAATTTGGCATGGGATTGATCTGGAAATAGATAAAGAGACACTAGGATTATTAGAAAAATGATAAGAATTGGTATTTTGGGTGATATAGGCTCTGGTAAGAGCTTTGTAGCTAAGAGCTTTGGTTTCCCCACCTTTAATGCCGATGAAGAAGTGGGTAAATTATATAAAAAGGATAAAAAAATTTTTAAAGACCTAAAAAGGGTTTTGCCAGATTATTTCCAACAATATCCAATTAATAAAAAAGATGTATTACACGCAATATTAGATAATAAATACAATTTAAAAAAAATCACAAAAATCATACATGTCGAAATTAGGAAGAAAATGAAATTATTTTTAAAAAAAAATAAAAATTATAAATTTGTTATTTTAGATATACCTCTTTTATTGGAGAATAAAATTAATAATAAAAATGACATTTTAATATTTGTTCAATCAAAAAAATTACATATTTTAAAAAGATTAAAAAAAAGAAAAAATTTTAATCAAAGATTAATTAATAGATTTAGAAATATTCAACTCTCACTTGATTATAAAAAAAAAAAATCTCAATTTATTATAAAAAATGACTTTACCAAGAAAACAGTAAAAAAATATGTTAAGAATATTTTAAAAGATATTAATGGATGAAAGAAATAGTATTAGATACAGAAACAACTGGATTATCAGTTAAAGATGGTCATAGAGTAGTTGAAATAGGTTGCATAGAATTAGACAACTTAATACCAACAAAAAATAAATTTCATTGTTATCTAAATCCAGAGAGAAAAGTGTCAGAAAAGGCACTAGAAGTTCATGGTTATACAGATGAATTTTTATCAAATAAAAAAAAATTTAAGGATGTTGTTGACGAATTCTTAAATTTTATAAAAGATAAAAAATTAATAATTCATAATGCTGAATTTGATATAAACCACTTAAATAATGAACTTAAAATACTCGGTAAGGAGACGTTAAAAAATAAAGTTACAGATACCCTAGTTTTGGCAAGAGACAAATTTCCAGGAACCTCAATTAGTTTAGATGCACTTTGTAAAAGATACAGAATTGATAATTCTAAAAGAAAACAACATACAGCTTTAATTGACTGCGATCTATTATCCAAAGTTTATATTAATTTAATTGATCAAAAAGAACCAAAATTAAATTTTCAAACTTTTGAAAATAAAGATTATAATCAAATTAATAATAAAAATTTATTATATTTTAAGAAAATAGTTAAAATAACCGAAGAGGAGAAAAAGAGCCATTCTCAATATTTAAAAACAAATTTGAAAAAAAATTTTTTTTAATTAAATTTTTGATTATAAAGTTGTTCAAAATCAATTTTTTTTTCAAACTTAATACCCGGGTAACCCGAGTCGTGAAGAAGATTTAAAAAGGATTTTTCTAAATCAGGATAAATTTCTTTTTGAACGTTACAAAGTATTATTTTTTCTAAATCTTTTTTTTCTTTAATGTGATCTCCAACTCTAATTACAGTAGCAAATACAATCTCAAAATGAGATTTTTTTTCATTTTCTTCTTTATCTTCAAATTTAAACGTTGTGTTAATTTCAATAAGTTTATTTTTTAAAGCTTTTGATTTAATATCAATATTAAGTTGATATTTGGAAATATAGTCTTTAACAAATAAAAAAGTCTCAACATCTGGAGTCTCACTTGACAAATCTTTAATAAACTTTCCTAAGATTTTATAATTTTCTTTCATCATTATCCTCTAAATCTTCAAACTCTCCATCTATATAACTTTTATTTGTTGTCGTTTTATTTTTTAAATTTTTAAATATTTTTTGGAAAATAAATTTTCTTGTTAAGGGCAGTATTAATAAAAAACCTATAAAGTCTGTTGCAAAACCAGGTACTATCAAAAGCAATGCGGCAAAAGTAATTGCAGCTCCTGAAATTATTTCATAAGCAGGCAGCTCATTTTTAATTAATTGAAAAAATCCCGATCTTAATGTATTCAATCCCTCATATCTTGCGTATATTACTCCAATTATAGCTGTAATAAAAATAAGAGAAATTGTGTTAAATGCTCCAATTTGTGAGCCAATTTTTATAAATAGATAAATTTCAATAATTGGAACTAAAATTATAGTAAGAAGAACTGTGTTCATTTGTCTTTAATGTAATTGTTAGTTGAAATTATTCAACATAGTAATTAGATTAGGGTAATGAATTATAGTTTTGAATATATCGATATTATTCTACTTGCAATGATAGCGGGCTTTATTTTTCTAAGATTAAGAGGAATTTTAGGGAAAAGAACAGGTTTTGAAGGTAAATCTGCACCTCAATTTGAAGAGGTATTAAAAAAAGTTCATCCTGAAGTTAAAATTAGAAATAGTGAAAAATTTGATGAAAATGCTCAAAAAGAATTTTTAAAAGGAGCGAAAATTGCTTACGAAACAATTATTACCGACTTTAGTGATAATGATAATAAGCTTATAAAAAGCAAACCTCTTTTAAGTAAAAAAATTCATGATCAATTTGATGTGGCTTTAAAAGACAGAAATAACAGAGGTCACTTTGCAGAAATAACCTTTATAGGTATAAATTCCGCAGACATCAAAGAACATAAGAAAACAGACAGTATCTTAAAAGTTACAGTAGATTTTGTAGCTGAAGTTATTACTTGTATAAAAGATAAAGATAAAAAAATTATTTCAGGCAGCCCGGACAAAATTAAAAAAATATATGATACATGGGTTTTTTCCAGAGACACAAAGTCAAGCAGCCCTAATTGGCTTTTAGTAGATATTTTAACTTAATTGAGTAAAATTTCAGACAAAGATAAAAAAGATTGGGATAATTTCTTATCAAAAAACGAAAATCTACCAGATAAAGATAAAGATTTAGGTATTGGTAAACCAAAAAAAACAAAAACATTTGATTTACACGGTTACTCTTTAGATGAAGCAAATATAGAAATAAATAATCTTATTTATGAGTCTTTTAGCCAAGGATTAAATAAATTAATCATTGTTACCGGAAAAGGTTTGCATTCACAAAATGAAAAAGATCCTTATATTTCAAAAGATTTTGGTATCTTAAAATATTCAGTTCCTGAATACATAAGAAATAATAAAGAATTAATGAGTATGATTAATGAAATAAAAGATGCTGATATTGAAGATGGTGGTAGTGGTGCTTTTTATATTTTTTTAAAAAAAAAAAAACTATAAAATAAACTTTGATAAATCTGTATCTTTTGTCAATCCATCTAAATTTTTATTTATATAATCTTTATTAATTATAATTTTTTCACCCGATCTATCAGTAGCATTAAAACTTATTTCATCTAATATTTTTTCAATAATTGTGTGTAATCTTCTTGCACCAATATTTTCTACAGTAGCATTTACCTCTGAAGCAATATTTGCAATTGTATCTATCCCATCATCAGAAAATTCTAAATCAACATTTTCAGTTTTCAACAAAGCTATGTATTGTTTTATCAAGCTAAAATCAGGTTCTTTTAAAATTCTTTTAAAGTCTTTACTTGTCAAGGCTTCAAGCTCAACTCTGATTGGTAATCTTCCTTGTAATTCTGGTAAGAGATCTGATGGCTTAGCAAGTTGGAAGGCACCAGAAGCAATAAATAAAATATGATCAGTTTTTATTGGCCCATACTTTGTGTTTACAGTTGTGCCTTCAATTAACGGCAATAAATCTCTTTGAACACCTTCTCTTGAAACATCTCCACCAACTCTATCTGTTCTTCCTGATATTTTGTCTATTTCGTCTAAAAAAACTATTCCGTTATTTTCAGTAGAAATTTTTGCAGATTTAATAATTTTATCTTGTTCGATCAATTTATCAGATTCATCATTAATTAAAATTTCGTGAGATTCTTTAACAGTCATTTTTTTCTTTTTTTCTTTAGTGCCCATTGATTTACCAAGCATTTCACCAATATTAATCATACCAACATTTGCACCAGGCATGCCTGGGATCTCAAAAGAAGTATTATTCCCTCCAGCATCATTAACTGCTATTTCGATTTCATTATCATCCAAATCGCCGTCTCTTAATCTTTTTCTAAAACTTTCTCTTGTCGCTAAGCTCGCTTTCTTTCCGACTAAAGCATCTAAAACTTTTTCTTCAGCCAATTTTTGAGCTTGAGCAAAAACTTCTTTTCTTTTTTTTACTTTTTCCATTGAAATAGCTATTTCAATCAAATCTCTTACAATTTGTTCAACATCTCTTCCAACATATCCAACTTCAGTAAACCTTGTAGCTTCAACTTTTACGAAAGGAGCTTCAGCTAATTTTGAAAGTCTTCTTGAAATTTCAGTTTTACCAACTCCAGTTGGACCAATCATAAGAATATTTTTAGGCAAAACTTCATTTTTCATTTCACCCTTTAGAGCTTGTCTTCGCCAACGGTTTCTTAAAGCTACTGCTACGGCTTTTTTAGCTTTATTTTGGCCTACAACAAATCTATCTAATTCTGAAACTATTTCTCTTGGTGATAAAGAACTTACTAAATTTTCTTTTTCATTCGATTTTTTATCTTTATGGACGAGAGGAGTTACGTTTGATTTTTCCATTATATTTTTTCAATCTTAATATTGCTATTTGTGAAGACACAAATCTCCGAAGCGACTTCAATTGATTTTTTAGCAACTTGTTCAGCACTCATTTCAGTGTCCATTAGAACTTTTCCGGCAGCTAAAGCATAGTTTCCACCAGAGCCTATTCCAATTACATCACCTTCGGGCTCTAAAACATCTCCTGTCCCCGAAATAATATAACTGTTTTCTTTATCTCCAATCGCCATTAAAGCTTCAAGTCTTCTTAAATATTTATCTGTTCTCCAATCTTTGGCTAACTCAACAGCAGCCCTAGACAAATTACCAGCATGTTTTTCTATTTTAGCTTCCAATCTTTCAAACAGTGTTAATGCATCTGCTGTTGAGCCAGCAAATCCTGCTACGACATCTCTTTTTTCAATTTTTCTGACCTTTGATGCAGTACTTTTTACCACGGTGTTACCCATACTTACCTGTCCATCACCTGCAACTACTACTTCATTGTTTTTTCTTACTAATACAATTGTTGTCATGACTTATAAATGGATATTAAATTTAATAGTTCAAGCCCAAGTTTAGTATTATTGCCATAATTGAATAATATATGTATACCTCTTTTAAATTATGAAGCGTAAAGGCAAAATAAGTAGAAAAACAAAAGAGACCAGCATAAGTGTTGATTTAAATATTGATGGT
>Ga0163111_10002601_pt1 | contig 11501 bp, 11 predicted proteins | sample CRUFie1St18metaG_FD_109645 | JGI IMG/M metagenome (GOLD analysis project Ga0163111, IMG submission 109645) | Marine microbial communities from the Costa Rica Dome - CRUD Field 142mm St18 metaG | ecosystem: Environmental > Aquatic > Marine > Oceanic > Photic zone | place: Costa Rica: the Eastern... | reverse complement strand
GGAGGAGCTTTGATTATATTTGTATCTATATCCATGCTCTCTGCTAAATTTCTTACTTCAGATTTTGTTAAATCTGCTATAGGAGATAAATCAACACCACCGTCTCCATACTTCGTAAAAAAACCAACTCCAAAATCTTCAACTTTATTACCTGTGCCTACTACTAAGCCAGAATTTGAGGATGCAACTTGATACAATGTCAGCATTCTGATTCTAGCTTTTGTATTTGCAAGACCAAGTTCGCTTTTAAAGCCTTTCTCAATACACTTATTCTTAAAAGTTTCAAACATATCTGTAAAATCAATCTCAAAATGAGTTACATTTGAATACTTTTTTGTTAGATGAGAACAATGATTAGTACTTAAACTCAGATCAGAAGATTTTATAGGAAGAGTAAGGACAATAGTATTTATGCCAGTTTTCGCACAAAGCTCACTTACTACAGCAGAATCTACTCCACCAGAAACGCCAACAACAAGTGTATTAATTTTTCCGTTTGATTGAGAAATATAATCGGCAATCCAGTCGCAGATATGTTTAATTACAGATTCACAGTTCATAGTAGTGATAATTTAAGTATAATCAATAAAAGTATATAATATATTATAGACTATAAATTATTAATAAAGTATAAAAAATAAAATGATTCGTATAATTATAATACTTTTTGTAATATTATTATTAGGACTACTATTAAAAAATATATTTACTAGTAAGCGTAAGCATTCTAAAAAGAAAGAGATTTTGCGCTACTGTGAATTTTGTAAAAGCTATGTCACGAGTGATCAAAAATGTATCAAACCTGACAATAGTCATAAAGAATTTGAGTAAGATAATGGCGAGACCTCCACTTTTATTAACACTAACAATAATAATGATTATTGGAATAATTCTGTCTATTACTCTTAAATGAAATGAGAAAGGTTCTTATAATTTCTGGTCCCATAGGTGCAGGCAAAACAGTTGCATGCAAACACATTATGTCTAAAGGTTATGAGTATATTAACTCAGATAATCTTGCAAAGAATATTATTCGACAATCTACTCTTATCCATAAGAAGATTAATACTCTAATGAATGAAAATATAGATTTTTCCAAACGAGTACCATGGAAAAAGATAAGAAATTTTGTGTTTGAAAGTAAAAATAATAAATTATGTTATGATAAAATTATACATCCAGTATTTTATAAAAAACTCAACGAAATAATGAAATATCAAAAAAGTGACATGGTGATAGAAATTCCATTAATAGAAACAATTAAATCAATAAAAAATGAATTCATACTGATAACTTTATTATCTAGGTTAAATCTAAGGAGCGAACGTGCATTAAAAAAGAATAAAATCGACAAAAAATCATTTGATAATATTAATAAATTTCAGATGAGTAATAAATTTTATATAAACAATTCAGATTATGTTATCCATAATAATAGTGATATAGTTATGATGAAGAAAAAACTAAATCAAATACTTAGTAAGATATAATGACAATCCAGACTGATAATCAAGTTTCAATTTATGAAGAACCTGTTGTAGAGAGAATCAGAAAATTCATTAGACTTGAGTCTTTATTTACGAAGTTTTATCACTTTAGAGAAAAAGATTTAAATATGGAGAATTATATTGCGCTAGAGGCACTATGTGAGATATATGAAATATTGACAAGATCAGATATAAAATCAGAACTTATAAGAGAAATAGAAAATCAAAATACAGTTTTTAAAAAAATACAGAATATTCCTGATACAGATTCAAACAAACTAACGTCTATCCTTGAAAAACAGAAATTATTAATTGATATGCTTCATAATACAAAAACTAATTATCTTGAATTCCTTACTAACGATGTTCTATTTAAAACAGTTCACAAAAACTTTCGATCACCCATACAACCCGCATCAGTTGATTTTTGGTTATCAAGGGATATCATATGGAGATCCAATATACTCAGCATTTGGTTAGAGCCTCTTATTTTCATAAAAAAATCAATAGATTTTATACTAGAAGTAATAAGAAAATCGGGTAATTTTCAGGATAAATTTGCAGAGAAAGGTTTTTACATTGAAAAACTTGATCCTAAGAAAAATATATTGCTTGTTAGAATCACCTTGACGACGGACTTATATTATTTCCCACAAGTAAGCGTTGGTAAGCAGAGAATAAATATCATGTTTATGACAAAAGATGAGACTAATAACTTCATTCAATATCAAGAGGATGTGCCTTTTCTATTAACTCTATGCTCTATTTGAGAGTTAATTAAATGTATCCCAAAAATTACTAATACCTGCTATTCCAACACCATTATTTGCAATACTTTCATCTAAATATTTTGCAGTATTATTTATCCCGCCTAATGCAAGAGATGGCATAATTCCATGATTTGCTAGCGTTTTAAATCCCTCCCAACCTAGCTGTTTCTTATTTTTTGATTTTAAAACAGGTGATATTAAAATAAAATCAACATTTAAATTTCTTGCTATGAGAACCTCTTTCTCATTGTGACATGAACAGGATATATATTGCATTTTATTATCTCTTTCCCAAATATTATTTTTTGTCAGTCTCATAAGCTCTGAAGATTTATAGTGAATTCCTCCAATGAGATTTTTATGAATTTGAGAAAGTTTATTATAAATCTCTACATCATCAATAATAATTAATCTATGATTATGGGCTTTTGGTAAAAATGACATTTTGTAATTTATGTCTCTATTATTAATGATTTCATCTAAATATTTTTTTACAATTGTTTCATAATTAACGTTGTTAGAGCTATTTTTTCTTATGCGAAGAGCACTAATCTTATACTTCTCTAAACTCCATTTTTCATAATGCTCTTCAGTATCAGAAATATATAAAATATTTGGTATTTCAAATAATCGAAGGACTCTATATGTCGTATCAATGTAACTGCCAGTATCTATAAATGGATTTTTAAATACTAGCTCTCTGTTTTCTCTTGATATTAAACTATAATTCTCTGGCAAAGATACTAAATAAACATGAATTGTTACATCGAAATTAATATACTTATGAAATAATTTATTAAAATAAATAACATGTATTTTTGTATTATCGACCTTTTGTCCAGATTTAATAGGTACGCAATCATCTATGTTCACTCCAATCTCTTCACTCAGCTCTCGTATTAGCGCATCATACGGTGATTCTAGATTTCTGAGTTTACCGCCTGGAAATTCATACGAGTTTGCAAAGGGCTTCTTCATTCTCTTTAAAAAACAGAGCTTTTGCCTTGCGGGTCCGAGCCAGTCTAGTCCTATTCTTCTATATATCAGACCTACAGAGCATTCCATAAATTATTCCTATGATGTATAGGCGGAGTTTATATGTACATACTTCTTAGTGAGATCAGCTGTTATAATTGAGCTACCTTTTTCTCCAGCTCCAAGTGATAAACTAATGATGATATTTCTTTGTTTCATACTTTTTTTTAATTTAGATGACTTGGCATCTGATGTAGCAATGCCAGACTTAAATACTAATATTTTGTTTAAATAAAGCTTCACTTTTTTTACATCAAAATCAATATTTTCAACACTACCAATTTTAGCAATAATTCTACCCCAATTAGGATCTTCGCCATATATAGCTGTCTTAACTAAATTAGAGTTAGCTATTGCATAACATAATTTTTTAGCTTGACTTGGTGATAGAGCGTTTTTTACATCAACTTCTAGAATCTTTGTTGCTCCCTCACCGTCTTTGATAATCATGAGAGAAAGATCTTTAAAAGTAATCAATAGTTCTCTCTTGAGTCTGTTTTGATTAATAGTTTTTGACATATCAATTTTATTATTTTCCCCCGTAGAAACCAAGACAACACTATCATTTGTCGACATATCACCATCTACAGATATTTTATTAAAAGTCTCAGATATACAGTCCATTAATAATTTTCTGAGAAACCTTTGCTTAACTGCGACATCGATGAAAACAAATGCTAACATTGTAGCCATGTTCGGCTCAATCATCCCCGCTCCTTTACATATACCTTGTATTTTTATTTCTTGATCTAAGATTTTAATTCTTTTTTGTACTATTTTTGGAAATTTATCTGTTGTCATAATTGCTCTAGACGCTGATGACAACGATGAATTGAAGGGAAATTTATGTTTATCTATTGAATTTAATATTTTACTTATCGGTAATTGCTCACCTATTATACCTGTAGAAAAAAATAGAATCTCATTATCTTCACAATTAAGCTTGCCTGATAGTTTTTTTGCATACTTTTTTAAATTACTATAACCTTCTTTTCCAGTACAAGCATTTGCATTGCCAGAGTTGATAAATAGATACCTTGGTTTAATATTTTTTATATTTTTTTTATTAAATATTATTGGTGCAGCAGCGAATTTATTTTTTGTAGAGACTATGCTTGTTTTACTCCCTCTAGGAATTTCAAAACATACAGCATCATCTTTTTTATTTTTTATACCTATATTCAACGATTGTATTTTTAATTTCACTGTTTTAAGCTCCCGCAACATCTTTTATATTTCTTACCTGATCCACATGGACATGGTGAGTTCCTTGAAATTAATTTTTCGTTAGAATTTAATTTTTTATTAGCTGGTGGTATTGTATTCAACTTATCTACTTTACTGTTAATATTATCATTTATTTTAATTCTGGCCAATATCTTTACAATTTCATAATTATTTGTATATAACATTTCCTCAAACATTTCAAAAGATTCTCTTTTATACTCATTTTTAGGATTTTTCTGAGCATAGCCTCTCAACCCTATACCCTGTCTTAAATAATCCATCGCATTAAGATGATTTCTCCAATCTTCATCAATAACAGTTAAAAAAACATTTTTAAGTAATTCATTTTTTTCAACATGACTTAAGTTTCTGATATTCGTCATAATTTTTGATAATATTGTTTGTTTAATGTTATCTTTGATGATATCAATAGTGCTATTCTGTGTTTCATTTATATTTATCGCGCAATTTGATTCAGCTAAAAATTCTTTTTTAATAAAATCATCGATTTTTTTTAAGTTATGATTTTGATTTCCATCTATTTCTGTCAAATAATTATCTACCAGATTTGATGAAATTTGATCTATCATATTTTCAATAACATCGCTGTAATCTGTTAGACTTAAAATCTGATTTCTCTGATTATAAATAATTTTTCTCTGTTCATTAGAGATATCATCATATTCTAATAAAGTTTTCCTTACATCAAAATTATGTGCCTCGACTCTTCTCTGAGCATTTTCAATAGATTTAGAAACCCATCTATGCTCAATTGCTTCTCCTTTTTGCATGCCGAGTTTTTTCATTATCTCACTTACTCTATCAGATGCAAAAATCCTCATTAAATTATCCTCTAATGACAAGAAGAATTTTGTTTCACCTGGGTCTCCCTGTCTACCTGATCTTCCTCTAAGCTGATTGTCCACTCTTCTAGATTCATGTCTTTCAGTGCCGATAATATATAAACCTCCAAGCTCCCTAACAGCTTCTTTGTTTTTTTCATAATCAGTTGTATCCATTTTTTCTTCTGAAGCTTTTCCTCCCAGAACTATATCTGTTCCTCTCCCAGCCATATTTGTTGCTATAGTAACTGATCCAAGTTTTCCTGCTTGAGAGATAATTTCTGCTTCTTTTTGATGATGTTTGGCATTTAAAACCGAGTGCTTAATGTTACTCTGTTTAAGTAATTTTGATAGAAATTCAGAAAACTCAATTGATGTAGTTCCTATTAGAACGGGTTGTTTAGTTTTATGAACAGTACGAATCTGTTCAATTATAGCATCATACTTTTCTTTGACTGTAAGATAAACTAAATCAACATTATCTTTCCTAATCATTTGCATATGAGTTGGTATTACAACAACTTCAAGGTTATATATCTGTTGAAACTCAACTGCTTCAGTATCTGCAGTACCTGTCATTCCAGATAGTTTTTTGAATAATCTAAAATAATTTTGAAAAGTTATTGACGCATAAGTTTGATTTTCGTTTTGAACAGACACTTGCTCTTTTGCTTCTACTGATTGATGTAGGCCCTCAGACCATCTTCTTCCTGGCATTTTTCTTCCAGAAAATTCGTCAATAATAACAACGGCATCATTTTCAACAACATAATCAACATTATTGTGATAAAGTAAGTTTGCTCGTAAGCTTGAATCAAAGATCTGTAGCAACTGAATGTTTTTTGGATCATACAAACTCTCTGTTGTGCTAATATGTTTATTTTTTTGTAAGAGTTCCTCAATTCTACTATGGCCTAATTCTGTTAATGAAACACTTTTCTGTTTTTCGTCAACATTATAATACAATTCTTCTTTATCTTCTGTTATAAGTTTTTTGGCAAGTTTATTTATCTTCAGATATAAACTAGTAGATTGATTTGCAGAGCCAGATATTATCAACGGGGTTCTCGCTTCATCTATCAGGACAGAGTCTACTTCATCAACTATAGCATAATTGAGATTTCCTTGAACTTTGTCATCCTCACTATAAACCATATTGTCTCTTAAATAATCAAAACCAAACTCGTTATTAGTTCCATATATGATGTTGCATGAATATTGATTTTTTTTATCAGTTATTTTTAAGTCACTTGTTATTGTTCCAACAGTTAATCCTAAAGCAGTGTATATTTTACCCATCCACTCAGCATCTCTCATCGCAAGGTAATCATTTACAGTAACTATAAACACTGAATTACCAGTTAAAGAATTTAAATAAGCTGGCAATGTTGAAACTAACGTTTTCCCTTCTCCGGTCTTCATTTCCGCAATTTTACCGAAGTGTAATGCAAGTCCACCAATAAGTTGTTCATCAAAATGTCTCATGCCAACGGTTCTATTTGAACACTCTCGGACCACAGCATATGCGTCAGGTATCAATGCATCTAAGTCCTTTGATTCATTGTATTTAGCTCTGAGAATTTCAGTGACTTGGGTAAGCTCATTTGATGAATATTTCTTATACTTTGATTCAAGATTGTTGATTTTCTCAACATATAACTTATATTCTTTAAGTATTCGGCTATTTCTAGATCCAAAAACATTGTTGATGATTTTTTTTAACATTTAATAAAAATAATTCTCATGACAATTAAATTACCGTACAATAGAGTATAGAGTGTCATGAAAAAAATATCATCATTTTTACCACAACATGTCGTAATCAAAAGAGACCAAATATTTGCTATTTCTCAGCATCTACAGGAAATACTACCTTCAAGGCTAAAAGCCAAAGTAACAGCTCTTTCACTCAAAGATAATATTCTTACAATTGTCTGTGAAGATAGCTCGGTTGCTACACTTATGAGATTTGAAAAAAATAAATATATTACAGACCTGAACAAGGAATTCTCATACAAAATTGACGACATTAAAGTGACTGTATAGAGCTATACTTCAGTAATGAGTGGTTCTGGTGAAGTGTATAATATAGGTGATTTGTCAATATCCTCAACAATCACTTCTTCCCACGCTTCTTGATTATTATCTAGTTCACGTAATAACAGATTGTTAAGATGATGACCAGACTTGTATGCTGAAAATGAACCAATTAGGCCATGACCTAAAAGATACAAATCACCAATCGCATCTAATATCTTATGTTTGACAAATTCGTCTTGAAACCTCACTCCTTCATCATTTACAACTTTATAGTCGTCAATAACCACTGCATTATTTACACTTCCACCTAATGCTAAATTATTTTTTCTTAAATTTTCTATATCCTTCACAAAACCGAAAGTTCTTGCTCTACTCACTTGACTTAAATAAGATACAGAAGAAAAATCTATTTCTGATGATTGAGAGGAGTTATCAAACGCAGGATGATTAAAATCTATTGTAAAGGCAACTTTAAATCCGTCAAAGGGTTCTATTCTCGCCCACTTCTCATTTTGTCTTACCTCGATAGGTTTTGTGACTTTGATAAATTTTTTTGGCGCATTTTGCTCTTTTATACCAGCTGACTGAATCATAAATACAAATGGACGTGCGCTACCATCCATTATAGGAACTTCTGGTCCATCTAATTCAATTATTGCATTATCAATACCTAAACCAGCAAGTGCCGATAAGAGATGTTCTACTGTCGAAATTTTTGCTTCTTTATTAGATAATGATGTTTGTAATCTTGTATCATTGACATTGTCAAATGATGCTTTGATTGGATTACTCTGTATGTCTGATCGGATAAAAGTTATGCCAGAGTCAGCTAACGCTGGCTTTAGAGTCAAAGAAACTTTTTTGCCGGTGTGTAATCCTACACCTGATGCATTTATTGTACTTGATAATGTTCTTTGTCTAAGCATATTTCTTTCTTTATAATTATACGTATTTTATAGGGTTTTAACCCAAATGTTAAGTATTTATGCGATATTATGTCGTCTATCTACTATTATTAGACAAGAAAAGAATTTCAGAGTTCACGATGAAAGTATGTAGATATTTTCAACCATAAATCACGAAAAAATACAGCGATAGGATTATTTGATATAGTTCGATGTGGCATCTTTTTAAGGACATTATCACGGTATAAAAGTAGTCCTACTGCAGTTGAATATCTGGTAAGTCCATTTAAATTCTGAATACCTGGTATTGGTTTTGGACTACCTATTCTTGCCGGCACATTGTGCTTAGTTTGCGTATAGTCATCTAAGCCGTGAATTTTAGATCCACCCCCTGTGAATACAATCCCAGCTCGTATGGCCGACGAGTATCCGCTTGCCTCTATTTCGAAAAATAACTTTGACAAAATCTCATCCATTCTACATGAAATTATGTGAGTTAAATTTGCTTTACTCACCTCTGAATCAGGTTTGTCGGATACTGATGGCACAGAGATGATTTTTTGCAAATCATCTGTATTTTCTATCAAAGATCCTTGAGAAATTTTTATTTCTTCTGCGGCCTGTAATGATGTAACTAAACCAATCTTAATATCATTTGTCACATTCTGACCAGCGATAGGAATTACAGCTGTGTGTTTAATGTCACCTTCAATAAAAATTGCAACATCAGTTGTACCTCCACCTATGTCGACCAAACAAACACCAAGTGATTTCTCTTCATCCGTAAGCACAGAGTAACTCGATGCTACTGGCTGAAGGACATACTGATCTACGCTTAGTAAACTATTTTCAATACACTTGGTGAGATTTTTTTTTGCAGTAGATGAGCATGTAATCAAATGAACATTAACGCCTAATCGCTTACCTGCCATTCCTAATGGCTCTTTTATTCCTACCTGTCCATCAATTGTGAAACTTTGTGGTATTACATGAAGGATTTCTTGATCCTCTGGAATACTTATATCTGATGCCATATCGATTACTTTCTCTTTATCTTCCTCAGTTACCTCATCATTAAGAATATTGACATCAGAGTTTCCGTTATAGCTTTGGATATGGTTGCCAGCTATTCCAGTAGTTACAGATTCAAATTTGACGGTAGCCATTGTAGATGCTTTGCCACTTGCTCTACGTATACTGCTGACGGTTTTTCCTATATCAGAAATTACTCCCTTATTAAGGCCTTCACAGTTTTCTTGTCCTACACCAATAATTCTTAACTGATTATCATCATCGTAGTCCGCAACCAGACAAAGTACTTTGCTTGTTCCAATATCGAGAGCGATTATAACTTCATCATTATTATTTTTAGCCATATTTCATAATAACACTATTTACTGAACTGCAAAACCAGTCGAGTATCTTAAATCAATTTTATATTTTTTTTTCGAGAAGAATTTTTTTCTAAATTCTGGGTAAACATTGATAAAATCATTAATCTTTTTCTCATATTTTGAATATCTAACAGTAATAGTCATATCATCTAGATATATCTTGAGAATATCAGAGTCTTTTTTAAGGCCTATAATAGTTAAGCTATGATCAAAAAAAAGAGATTGTAGTTTTTCAAATAGCGTAATCATCTCTTTATGTGTGAAATCATTACTAGAGATTTTTTTCACATTCTTGTTGAGTAAAGTAGGAGTCTTGAACAAATCTCCTTTTCTATTTATATAGGTTTTTTCATTCCATAAAAATTCAGGTATATGCTCGTTTATCGTAACTAATACATTCTCTGGAGGAATTAGAGAGACCTGTGCACTTCTTACCCACGGTATCATCTCTAAATCACTTTTTACATCTTGCAAACTAACACTATATATATTTTTATCCAATAATGTTTCAACTTTATTTTCGATAACTCTGATATCTATATAATTAAATTCTCCTGATATCTCAATCTCTTTTATGATTGAATGGAAAAGTTTATCTGAAAAACTAAAGTATGCGATAGTAATTACAGCGAGAGAGATTACCAGATATTTATACATTTTTTTGAGTTAAGATATTTTCTATCAATTCTAAGTATGAATAGCCAAACTTGTCAGCAGACATAGGTACAAGACTATGATTGGTCATTCCAGGTATTGAATTAAGCTCTATTAAATTTATACTCATGTTAGCATCTAAGAAAAAATCTACACGCCCCCACCCAGTACAACCTAGAGATTCAAACGCATCCAAGCACGTTTTATTAATCTTATCTTGAAGTCTCTTTTCAAAAGTTGGGAAAGTAAAACGTGTATTCTCATCATTATACTTAGCGTCATAATCATAAAACTCTCTCTTAGTCTCAATTTTTATCACAGGTAAAACCTTACCATTTAGAATGGGTGTGGTATATTCTGAGCCATCGACAAATAATTCGATAAAATACTCGTCAAAATCTATATCACCATAAATATTCTTTATTTTATTAATAAATATTTCTTGATTAATTATATCTGAATTATCGATTACAATAATTTTTATTCCGACACTAGATCCAGATGATTTAGGTTTAATGATGATTTTATTTATATTGTGAAGATCTTTAAGAAATTTTTCATCTACTAAATGTAAATCTTTGAACTTCGGTGTAGGGAGACCATTCTTTATCCATCTTTCTTTTGTCAGAACTTTATTAAATGATAGATGAGATGCTTCAGCGTTTGAGCCTACATAAAATAGTCCTAGTTTATCGAGATAAGTCTGAACTTTTCCATCCTCACCGCCTTTCCCATGCATCAGATTAAATAAAATATCAGATTTATTATGATTAAAATAACTTTCAATCTTAGTGAACTCATCTGATGTGAAATCACAGAATTTGACATTATAGCCTGCATTTTTTAGAGCATTAAATACGGATCGTCCACTTATTAAAGATATCTCTCTCTCATCTGACCATCCACCAGCTAATATAATAATCTTCTTTGATTTTAAATCTTCTCTCATGCTAATAAATACAAATTTCTGTTTCTAGTTTAATTTTATGTTTTTTATAGATATCTTTTTGAATTACTTTTATTAGCCCCTCTAAATCAGTACAAGTTCCGCTACCATCATTGATAAAGTAATTGCAGTGTTTTTTAGAAATATATATTCCTCCAATTTTTCTTCTATGCAGGCCTGCATTATCTATCAGGGAACTGG
>Ga0163111_10002599_pt1 | contig 11503 bp, 4 predicted proteins | sample CRUFie1St18metaG_FD_109645 | JGI IMG/M metagenome (GOLD analysis project Ga0163111, IMG submission 109645) | Marine microbial communities from the Costa Rica Dome - CRUD Field 142mm St18 metaG | ecosystem: Environmental > Aquatic > Marine > Oceanic > Photic zone | place: Costa Rica: the Eastern... | reverse complement strand
GTTCCTGTTCTGGTTCCGTTTCTGGTTCCGGTTCATCTTGTTCTTTTGATTCAGCATTATTATTATTATTATTTTCAGAATTATTACCATCAATTAGTGGGTTCTCTAAGTCAGATTCCGTTTCTGGTTGTATTATAAAAGCTCCATTTCCTAAATTTTCATATGTAAGTGTTTCAGATATATCGACATTTTCTGTATTCTTAATTACAATATTATCAATACTTGTATTTTGATCTATTGAAATATTTCCAGAAGATTCAAAAGTTAAAAGTAATTCTTTTGTATTAATATTAATTGTATTTTTATCATTTTTTGAAGCAATGATACCAGTATTAATTTCAACATTGTTTATAGTTTGAGTTATATATTCTATTTGCCATTCTTCTTCTACTAGTAATCCTCCTGTAATTTGTGATATTCCATATATATCTAATTTTATATAATCAATAGATAAATTATTACCATTTAAAAATATATCTCCTGGATTTGAACTAAGACTTGCATCATTATAAGAATCTTCCTGTAAGAAATGTCTTCCTTTTAAACGTTCTAATCTTTTTTTCTTTTTTTCATGATTGAATAAATGAATACAGCGTCTTTTTTGCAATAAATCATTAAAATTCATTATTAATATATACAAATTTTTATTTTGAAAAGAATTATATATGTATTACATAATATGAACAATTTATTAAGATTTGGTTTATTATTGATGCAAATAATATTTTTTTGTATATTATATTTATTTTTAGATGATTCTCATTTTTCTGGAATTAATAAATTAGAGGAAATGATTCGCGATGAAGTTCTTCAAAGAAAAATAAATCCAATAATAAAGTCTACTGAGAACTATGAGAATTCTGACACAAAACTAAAAAAAACAGCAAAACAAATTCGAAAGGATATAAAATCAGAAGTATCGGAAGTATTAGATGATTTTGCTCGTCCGACATTATTTGATAAGTTTTTTAAACGTTTGTATTTTTCATTTGTTACAGGGACTACTTTGGGTTATGGTGATATTTTTCCGAATACTGTTCTGTGTAAAACAATAACAATATTTCAGTTAATATTTACTATAATATTATTTTTAGTTTAAAATAAATAACAATATATCTATGTCTAGAATTAGAAAAAAATTACCAAACGAAATTATCAAGAATTATAAGAAATAATAGGAACGAATTATTTTGTTAAATATTTTTTGAGTAATATTTATGGATAAAATGAATATATTTATAGTATATTTTTTGGAAAATTAGTTTTTGGAATCATTTTGAAATCTATTAATTTTCTATTTAGTTTAAATTTTTGAAAATCTTGATCAGTATCAAAATATATAGAATTAATATTATCTAAATCATCAACATCCTTAATTTTTTGTAAAAGAGCTTCTTTTCTTTTTGTTGATAATTTACCTTTATAAATAGGTTGAATATTATCTGAAGTATCACCATAAATAATTTTTTTTTTAAGATATGAAAATCCAATTAAAGTTTTAGTATCACTTTTAGATTTATAATTTGCATCAAATAATTTAATATTATTATTTTCTTCAACTAATTGTAAAAAATCCATATCTGATGTAATAATATCAATTTTATCATGTACATATTTTTTTTTAATTTCGAATACAGATAATGCAATTATGTCATCTGCTTCTCTTTCTTTGATTTGTAAATATGTACAATTATTATTTTTTGCAAATGATGGTAAAAAGTTTTTTGCGATATCGTGTAAATATTCAAATATATCTGTTTGTTTTGGTCTATTTCCTTTGTAATTCTTTAGTAAATCTTTTCTCCAATTTTGTCCATCTAATGATTCCATAACTAAGATTGCTTTTTTTCCTTTAATAAGAGATTTTAAATTTGTATCATATTTATTAAGTAAAGTTTTTTTAAATTGAGGTTCATTTTTCCATGGATCTACTTTTATGACATCATTTCTAAATCCAAGCCATTTTTTACAAGCATGGTAACGATAAAAAGAAAGATAACCTAAATCAATGATAATCCATTCATTCATATTTATTTCTAATATTATTAGTAAATAAGTATATTATTTATATATAATAATCATTTTTTTAAGTATTTTTTTAAGTATTTTTCTAGTATATTATGATTAAGTTGATTAAGTTGATTAAGTTGAATTATTTAATTCAGATAATTCAGATGAAGATAATGATTGATCATTATCTGATTCATATGAATGATTTGTTACAACATGAGTTTCCACTTCATCATAATCTGATTCAGATGATTCATAAATTTCTATAAAATTATCTGTAGACCAATTTCTTTTATATGCATTTTGTATTATTAAAGCTGCAACTAAACGTGTATTATAATAAGATAAAGGATTTCCTGTGCGTTCCTTATATAAAATATTATCTAGGTGCCGACGCCATTTAATACTAATACTATCTAGCCAATATGAACATTTAAATTTGTTAAATGCAAAATGATATAATATATCATTATTTGCGCATTCAGAACATAGTTTATGATATGAGAGTCTATATTTATTATCTTGTAATTTTTTAACTTTAAAAATACAACATGAGACACCGGAGCACACCCATTTGTTGCAAAGGGTACACAACCATTTGAGTTCTTTTGTATCTTTAACATAATATGTATTCTCCGTTTCACAAAATTCTATAAGTGATTTAAATTTTTGATGTAATTTAATGTTTTTAATTTTTTCTGAATATAATTTTTGTTTTAATTCATTAATAATAATATCTTTATCATGAATTAAACAATGACTCAATGCATTTTCTAGATTTGAATATGACTCTAAGTTCATAATTATTTTATAATATTTAAAATATGTAAGTAATAAATATAATAAGATTGCTTATTATAAGATTAATAATTGTAGTTTGTAAAATAATAGTATAATTATTAGGCATAAATAAAAATAGGATTAAATTTGTTGTAATTTGAATTTATTTTTTGTTTTTTTGTTTATATTGTTTAATATTTTTATACTACATTTAATAATAATGTTATATTGGATATCATTTTTCTATAAAAATGATTATAAAAATGATGTTATACGTCAACTTAGATATATAGAATATTAATAAAAATTTTCAAGATTAAAATTAAGTATAAGTGTTAATAAATATATTATATATAAGAGTTATATTATATTAAATACTATAAGAGTAAAAAATATAATGGATACTCATTTTGAATATGATGGTGGTGTTTCTAAAATTAATAAAGTTACTTTTGGAATAATGTCTCCGGATATGATACGTCAGCAATCAGTTGTAGAGGTGATGTATCACGACACTTTTTGCGGGAATGATCCTGTATGTGGAGGACTCTTTGACGTAAGAATGGGTGTCCTTGAATATGGAAACACTTGCACAACAGATCAGCAATCTAATAAGGAGACTCCCGGTTATTTTGGACACATAGAATTAGCAGTTCCTTGCTTTCATGTGCAATTTTTTCCCGTAGTTCAAAAAATAGTGCGATGCGTATGTTATAGGTGTGGTGAAGCTTTATTCACTGGAAATAATGCAACTATTTCTGTACGTAATCGATTAAATTATGCAGTAGAACAATCTAAGAAAGTTAAAATTTGTCCATCTTGCAACGCTGTACAACCTGATAAATATGTAAAAACTGATTTATGTAAGATGCATGCTTGTTGGTTAGCGACAAAGATTAATGATATTGAAACGGAAGAATCTACTTTTGATATGACATCTAAGTATGTTTTGAATTTATTTAAAAAGTTAAGTAACGATACGTGTTATTCTATTGGTATAAATCCTAAATTAAGTCATCCAAGTTGGATGATTATGGAAGTATTTCCAGTCTGCCCACCGAGCTGTAGGCCGAGTGTTCATCAGGACAACGGACAACGAATGGAAGACGATATAACTATAAAATATTGTGATATTATCAAATATAATAAATTTATAACCCAGAAACTAATTTCAGATCCAAGTGCCAAAATAATTGATGATTGGATAAATATTTTACAATATCATACTGCAACCTTAATTGATAATGAGATAGCAGGTGTTTTACCCGCTGCTCAACGTTCTGGAAGACCTTTGAAAGGTTTAAGACAACGATTGAAAGGTAAAGAGGGACGTATTCGTGGTAATTTAATGGGAAAAAGAGTAAATTTTTCATCTAGAACGGTGATTACTCCTGATCCAATTATAGATTTAGACGAGTTGGGTGTTCCGAAACGAATTGCAAAAATGTTAACTTATCCTGAAAAAGTAACAAAGAAAAATATTCGCAAATTAAAGCAATGTGTTATTAATGGTTGTACTAAATATCCTGGAGCTCGTGCTGTTTATAAGTATAAGAATAAGAAAACAATTTCTTTAAATCATATTGATAAACATCAATTTTCTCAAATGTTAGAAATTGGAGATATTGTTATTAGACATATCTCTAATAATGATTGGGTAATATTTAATCGTCAACCATCATTACACAAAATGTCTATGATGGCGCATCGAATAAGGATTTTAGATGGTTTAACGTTTAGATTAAATATTAGTGCGACAACCCCATATAATGCGGATTTTGATGGTGATGAAATGAACATGCATGTTCCACAGTCTATAATTGCATCAAATGAGATAAAATGTTTAGCCTGTGTAAATAATCAAATTGTGAGTCCAGCCCTTAATATGCCAATTATAACATTTGTGCAAGATGCTGTATTAGGTGGTCATTTAATGACAATGAAACATTCTAGAAAATTTACGCATCGTGAAATGATGAATGTATTAGCTTGGACAAATACAATAGATAAAAATTTTCCTAAAAAAATGTATGATGGTATAAATTGTCTATCATTTTGCATACCGAAAATAAATTTAAAGATAAAAAATAAACGTGATGAATTAATAACAATTTCTGATGGAGTATTTGATTCAAATTCTGGATCATTTGATAAAAAAGTTTTTACAAGTTTAATTCACAATATTTTTAGAGAAAAAGGTCCAAAGGAATGTGCTGCTTTCTTTAATAATTGTCAACATGTTATTCGTGCTTATCTAATCAAAAATAGTTTTTCTGTTGGAATTCGCGATCTTGTACTTGAAACTAAATTGAGTGATGAAATTAATTTAAAAATTGATCAACAGAAATTAGAAGTTAATAAAACGATTCAAACTTTACATTTGAATATGTTTGAAAATATGACATCAAATAGTAAACAAAATGCATTTGAGGATAAAGTAACAAGACAATTAACCGCTGCAAGAAGTAGTGCTGAGAATTTATTAAAAAAAACACATGATTCTATTTATGATAATAGATTTATGAACATGGTAAATGGAGGTAGTAAAGGAAAATTAATTAATTTAGCTCAAATGACCGCCTGTTTAGGACAACAGATCATTGAAGGTAGAAGAGTACCTTATGGATTTTTAGGAAGAACTTTACCTCATTTTACAAAATATGATGATACAAGTGAAGCTAGAGGATTTGTACATAATTCTTTTCAAAAAGGAATGAATCCATTGGAATTTTTCTTTCATGCAATGGCAGGTAGAGAAGGTATCATTGATACGGCTGTAAAATCTGTAACATATGATACAAAGATAATTATTGTTGAAAATAAAGAAGTTATATATACAGAAATTGGAAAATGGATTGATAATCATTTAGAAATTAATAAATCTTTAGTAAATAATTACAAAGAAAGAAATTTAGAACTTTTGAAAACAAATGATATTTTAATTCCAACAACTGATTATAATGGAAATATATCTTGGGGTAACGTTACGGCTATAACAAGACATGATCCAGGCGAAAAATTATATAAAGTTACGACATTATCTGGAAGATCTGTTACAGTAACTGAAAATAAATCACTTTTGATTTGGAATAAAGAAACTGGTGAGTTTAAAGAAAAATTATCAGATCAAATTATAGTGGGTGATTTTGTTCCTGTAACTGCTAATTTAAAAACTCCTCCGAATAGTATACTTAAGACTAGTGTAGAACTTCAAAATTATTTATCAAATACTGAATATTTATATGGAACTGAATTTAATAAAGCAATTAAAGCAAAGAATGAAGCAACACTTATTCGTAAAAATTTACCAAAAGGTTGGTGGGAAACAAAAATGAGAAATAAAGAATTTACATTACCATTTCCTTTACAATTGATTCATCAAAAATGTATAAGACGTTTGCATAATACAAGTATTGATGATAATTATGTTTATCCAAAAATAGCAAGAAAACATGATATTGGCTTTCCTGCAAATTTTGAATTAAATAAAGAAAATGGAATTTTTATTGGATTATATCTCGCAGATGGAAATTCTAGACAAGGTTTTGTAACAATTACAAATAATGAAAAACAAATTATAAATTTTGTTAAAAATTGGTTTAATAAGTTTAACATTCCAATTGTTGAAAAATCTAAAATTATTAAAAATAGTGGAAAAGAACAATTTGTTACAAGCGGAATATGCTCAGTTTTATGCAAATTTATTAATAAGTTTTTAGGTAAAAAATCCGAAAACAAATTTGTCCCAAATGAAGCATTTATTGCTCCAGATGATTTTGTTAAAGGAATACTTTCCGGATATTTTAGCGGAGATGGCCATTTTGGTAATGATGGAATTTCAATTTCTAGTTCTTCGTATAGATTAATGGAAGGAATTGCAATGTTATGTACTAGAATTGGTGTATTTGCCAAAATATCTAAAACAAATATGAAAAGTAAAAAAAATAATGTAGAAGTTATACCTAATTATAGATTAAGTATTCGAAGTAACTGGGCGGCTATATTCAAAAAAGAAATTGATATCATTTCTGATATTCAATCAAATCTAATGAATAAATCAAATTATACAAAAATACATCGTCATTATAAAAACAATAATGATGTTGTATTAGACAAAATCATTCAAATAGAAATTATTGGTGTTGAAGAAAATCCAAAAATGTATGATTTAACAATTCCTAGTACATTTAATTTTGGACTTGCAAATGGATTACAAGTAAGAGATACATCATCTACCGGATATATTCAAAGAAAATTAATGAAAGCATTAGAAGATTATAAAATTAGTTGGTGTAAATGTGTAAAAGATGCACAAAACAATGTTATACAATTCTTGTATGGAGATGATAATGTAGATGGTACTTCATTAGAATATCAAAATGTACCAATTTTGAAATGTACAGATTTTTATCAGGAATATATTAATATTCCTAATTTACATATTAAAACCAAAAAAAGATTAGAAAATATGACGAATCAATTAAAAGAAATGTATAAATGGTATTGTCACGATATATGTTTTGATTCACCAGAAGAAAGTATTAAATTTCCTATTAATTTCGAAAGAACTTTAATAAATTCTATAAATAAAAATTCTAACAAAAATGAGACAACTGTTAATCCAGATTTTATTTTAGATGAATATGAATTATTATTGGATAGAATTAAACTTCATAAATATAATGACGGATTGTGGATGTTTAAATTTATGTTATATCAACATTGTCATCCTAAAAAATTAATTTGTGATAGAAATATTAATACATGCGAGTTCAAAAAATTCGTTCAATCAATTGAACATTTATTTATTAAAAGTCATATAGAACCAGGAGATGCAGTTGGACCTGTTGCAGCACAAAGTATTGGAGAACCATGTACTCAATTAACATTGAATACTTTCCATTTGTCAGGTGTTGGTGGCAAATCAACTGTTACCAGAGGAGTTCCTAGATTACAAGAATTATTTCATTTGAGTAAAAATCCAAAAAATACATCATTAACAATAATTTTAAATTCATCAATTAATACAAATAAGTTATTAGTTGAAAAAGTAAGTTCAGAAATCGGATTAATTAGATTTAATGATTTAGTTAAAAGATCTGAAATAAGATACGAAAATAATATCAATGAATATTCTGATTTTGAAAGATTTAATGATTTATTTGAAAAAATTGATTCAAATAAAATTAATTCTAAATGGGTACTTACTATCTTATTTGATGCAAAAAATATGTTTGAAAAAAGAATTGAAATGGAAGAAATATATTCGAGTATTTTTAAAGTATTTGATTCAGAAGGTGTTTATTGTACTTTTTCAGATGATAACTCTGAAAATATATTTATTCGAATCAAAATTAATCCAAATGTACAACAATTTAAAAAAAATATTATTTCAGATGAAATACCAGAAATTAGTATATTAACTTTTATCGAAACAAAATTAATGAACAATTTAGTTATTAGAGGAGTTGATAAAATTGATAGCGTTACTTTAAGACAAGACATTAGATGCGCCTCCAAAAAAGAATGGATGATTGATACAATTGGAACAAATATTTTAGATGTAATACTTCATCCTCAAATTGACAAATATAAAACTACTTCAAATGATATACATGAAACATACTCAGTATTTGGAATTGAAGCATCTAGAAATATACTTATTACTGAAATCAGAGAAGTTATGGATGAAGCTTCAGATATTGATGCAAGACATGTACACTTATTAGTAGATATGATGACATCTAAAGGTAAACTTGTCCCTATTGATAGAAATGGTATGAAATATAGTACGAATGGACCATTCGCAAAATGTTCCTTTGAAGAAGCAGATACACAACTATATAAAGCGGCTATTTTTGGAGAAACGGATCATGTTACAGGTGTTTCTTCTAATATTATTTTAGGTCAATGTCCGCCATGTGGTACCGGAACAGTTGACGTGTCTCTAGATGAACATAAATTTTCTCAATTTACAAATGATTCAATCAAATCACAAAAATATAATGACTCTATATATTTTGATGTTGATGATTAAATAATATAATTATTATAAAAAAAAATATTACAAAAAAATATTATTAAAAATATTACAAAAAATATTACAAAAATTTATTTAAAAATTATAAATAATATTGAAAATAATTCTTAATATTGATATTATTTATTTTTTATTTTTTTTTAATTTATTTTCCTAATTTATTGTTATAGATCCTAATAATATTTCAGTTCCTTCACAAATAAAATCTAATCCAACAAAATTAGTTATATCTATATTATAATTTGTATTTAGTTTTATAATATTACATTCTGGAAAAGTTGGAGAATCTGATTTAGTTATAACAAACAGTTGATCATCGTTATCTAAATTTAATTCATTATAATCAAAATCATACATTCCTAATAAAAAGTCATTGTAATTAAAAGTATCTTTTAACTTTTGTACTATACTTATATTATCACTATTTCTATAAGAATCTGTTGTAAAAGTTATATTATTTGTATTTATTAAATTACCTATTAGTTTTAAATGGAAATATATATTTTCTAGTGTACAATTGTTATAATCAGAATCATTTAATTTAATATATAAATCGGCATGAGTAACGGTTGCATTCTTTAAATAAATATTAAAAGTTGGAGGATTACTTAAATCATTTAATTCTGGAGGATTATTTGAATATGTCGGTGTTTTACTTCTAGGAATATCTACAGTTTCATTATCAATATATATTATTGTACCACCAGAATCATCTGATATTTGAAGTGCTATTGTTGGTTTATCAAAACTAAGTCCTTGTATAATTAATCCAGAATAACCTGAAATTAGATTTATTTGTTGATTTGTTGTAAAATATTCCTGATTTGAACTAGTAAACATGGGATCATTATGACCAGAACTTAAACCATACTCTATAAAATCAGCCACGTTAGATACATCCCATCCCGAAATATCTTGATCGAATGCAAATGCACTATAAAACATACCACTCATATCTGTTACATTGGACATATTCCATCCTCTAATATCTTGATTGAATACATATGCACCATGGAACATATTTTCCGTGTTATCTACACTGGATAGATCCCAATTGTCAAGAGGTTGATCGAAATTTCTACAATTAATAAATACAGCCCACATGTTGGTAACGCTTGATACATTCCAACTATTCAAATCTTGATTGAAATTGTACTGATTGGGAAACATATCATACATAGATGTAACTTTGGATACATCCCATCCTCCAATATCTTGATTAAATACACCACTAGTCTCCACATCCCCAGTCCAAGCAGTAAACATATTATTCATATCTGTTACTTTAGATGTATCCCAGTTTCCTATGGCGCCATTGAATTTAAACGCATGTTGAAACATACGTGTCGTATTATTCACACTAGATGTAGTCCAGCTATTTAAATTTTGATTAAAATTTTCAGCTCCTTGATACATAGATTGCATAGTTGTTACGTTAATTGTATTCCAATTATTAAGAGGTTGATTAAATGATGTTGCTCCATAAAACATTGAATGCATATTTGAAACGTTGGATACATTCCAATTGTTGAGAGAATTATTGAATGAGGATGCGTAAAACATATTATTCATAATTGTGACATTGGATACATTCCAATTAGAAATATCTTCGTTAAATGTTTTATTTTTGAACAAATTATTCATATCTGTTACTTGTGAAACATTCCAATTAGAAATATGTCCATAATTATCTTCTGCAGTTGTTGCATCTAATATCCATTCTTCTATTGTTGATTTTAAACTAGTTTCATCATCAATAATGTATTTGAAATAATCATATAATGGATTCTCATTTTGGAATATAACAGGCATCAATGTAGTACCACCACCATAACTATTGTATGAAGTCAAACTTGATACATCCCAATTAGAAATATTTTGATTGAACGATCCTGCTTCATTAAACATAAATCTTATAGTTGTAGTATTAGATATATCCCAATTGTTGAGAGGTTGATTAAAATCTGATGCATAATAAAACATCTCTTCCATATTTGTTACTTTCGACACATTCCAACTATTTAATGGTTGATTGAATAATGTTGCTTTTTCGAATACAGCGTTCATATTTGTTACTTTAGATACATTCCAACTATCAATTGATTGATTAAATGATACTGCTTCATTAAATATACTATTTAGAGATTCTATTTTTGATACATTCCAATCACTTAAAGGTTGATTAAAAGATTCTGCTCCCTGAAATAAACCTTCTATGTTTGTTGCATTAGATATATTCCAATTATTAAGCGGTTGATTAAAATTTTCAGCCGCAGCAAACATTAAACCCATATTTTCAACATTCGAAACATTCCAATTTGAAATATCTATATTAAATTCTTCAGCAGCACCAAACATTAAAGTCATATTTGTAACGCTCAATACATTCCAATTTGAAATATCCTCATTAAATGACATATTACCTAAGAATAACTGCGACATATCTGTTATATTAGACATATCCCAAGTTGAAATATGTCCAAAATTTTGTTCTGCATTTGTAGGATCATTAATCCATGAATTTATAGCATCTCTAATATTAACATCACTAATTAATTCCTGTTCAGGTTCAGGTTCTGGTTCAGGTTCAGGTTCGGATTCAGGTTCCGGTTCAGGTTCTGGTTCAGGTTCCGATTCTGGTTCAGGTTCCGATTCTGGTTCAGGTTCCGGTTC
>Ga0163111_10002598_pt1 | contig 11504 bp, 18 predicted proteins | sample CRUFie1St18metaG_FD_109645 | JGI IMG/M metagenome (GOLD analysis project Ga0163111, IMG submission 109645) | Marine microbial communities from the Costa Rica Dome - CRUD Field 142mm St18 metaG | ecosystem: Environmental > Aquatic > Marine > Oceanic > Photic zone | place: Costa Rica: the Eastern... | reverse complement strand
ATTTTCATTTGATGTCAAAGTCCCAAACTAGACAGCGTCTATTGTCTTCGGTTGGGTATGCACCATGCCAAACTCTATCGTCCATTACAACTACTCTACCTGGAGCAGGATGGAACTTATGATCATATGTATAGCCATATTGATTTTGCATGACTGTATACATACAACCATTAAATTGATTTTGTTTTGTAGGAGTTATTTCATCAAACAACATAACACTTGTTGCAAAACGCCTGTTCTGTTGTTCAACTCTATCTGTTGAATGAAAGTGTCCTGCTTGCCAGCCACCAGGAAAATAATTAATTGTCCATGATGAATTCCAACCAGCTTGATTTTCACTTTGTCTTTCTGTAATTTCTGTAATAGGTAAATCTACAAGTTTGAAACAATCAAGCAACCATTCTTTGTACTCTTTACGTTCTTTGTCCCATTCTTCGTATAGTAGGGGCTTTTGTATTCCGTTAACTGTACATGTATTGGTGCTGATGTCAGCAGTGGTAAAATCGAATAATTTTTCTAGATCTTTATAGTATGGATATATTGCACTTAAAACCCAATGTTGGTTTTGTGTAACATATAATTCGACTCCGTTAATATTTTTGAGTAGGCTCATTCTAAACTCCTAATGTCTACATATTATATAACAATAATACTAAGAAGTCAAGTGTTTATTTGAGTGCGTTTTTGGTAGCTCTGTCTGCCATGCTATCGACGCTTTGATCATCGTCGGCCGGTTCATCCATCTTAGGAGCTTCGCCGCCTGCAAGTACAACACCATCTTCGTCAAAGTTATTTACTAAGTTTTGCAAACGTTGATCTCCATTGTATGCTACAACGAAGCTCTCTCTGTCGTAATGTTCTTTTTCTGAATTAGCCAAATATTGATTTAGTTCGTCCCAACTAATTTTAGTTGCGCCTTGCTGTGCTTTTAAATGGAGTATTTGTGCTAGACTATCTGAAACAGTTTCAGTTAGTCCTTTTTTTTTGAGTCCGCTAATAGCAGACCTAAACGCTTTGAAAGCTGTATGCTCTCCCGTTTAGCCCTATCCTCTGGTTCATCGCCGCCAGCGGAGGCATCTGCCGCCGCAAACTCATCATCCATGTCGCCTTCAGGGGCTTCTGCTTCTGCATCTGCGTCAACTGTTGGTTCCATTTCCGGATCTTCCGCAGGTACTTCGTCGCCCATTGTTTCAGGTGCACCTTCGCCTGTTAAAATAGCTACGCCACTTGTCAAAGCGTCTCTGGTGCTCTCCAATGATGTGAAAAGTGAGCCTAATGCAGGTTTGACTGTTCCAATGAATGTGTCACTCTGCTCAACGCCCATTTCGTCTCTGATCTTATCGCCTAATTCTAACATGCTTTCTGTTTGCATTTCTGCTGTGTCTTCCATCCAGCCTGTGATTCTGTCGACCATATCTTTTGCGGCCATAACTAGTGTTGCTTCTTCTTCTGCGCCTTCTTTAATTTCATTTTCACCAAATCTCTTTTTGGCGCGAGCTTCGTCATCTTTACCTTTGCTTGTAATTTGATAGGTTTTTCCATTGAAGCTAAAACTGCTCTTACCATCTGCGATTGCTTTATCTCTTGCAGTGTTAAATGCATTTGCTTCGTCAACGTCACCTTCTTCTGCTTTTTCTTCACGTTCTGCGATTGCTGTATTTAGAAGTTCAAGGAACAATTTATTCTTCTGGTATGTTTCGCTAGTGTGAACAGAGTCAAAACTTTCGTTAGTTTCGACTTGTGACAGTGTAGTTCTTAATCTGTTACGAGCATCTAATAATTGCTCAGTAGTAAACTTATCTACGTTGATAGTTTTTCCATATTTTTTAGCCAGGTTCTCATTCAGTGTTTTGACTGTAATGGGCTTTGAAAATTCTCTAATATGCATAGTATTGTTCCTTTGTCATTATGTATTTATTTATCAAAGATGTAACTTTCTATCTGTGCAAGCGATGACCATGCTTTGTCGGTTGCTATGTCAAATTTCACCTCTGATGCTTCAATCCTTGTAATATCTTTACTAACTTCTATAGCTCTCTTAGCAAATACTGCGTCCATATAGTGCTTAGAAACCTTATGATCTAAAGCAATAATGTCCTTAATATCATTACTATTACCACGTTCTCCTACTACTTTTGCTATAGCAAGTGCCGCAGTTTTCGTAAATGTTGTTACAACATGCTTATTAGTACTTATGTCAAAGATACGATAACCATTCTTGTGTTTACGTATAACTATGTTCTTTACACGTATGCTATTGCCTTTTTCATAAGGAATTGGTACCTGTGTAAGTCCAGATACTACTATTTCTTCTAGTTCTTTAGCTAATTGTTTGTCAAAACTCATTCGCAACGACCATTACAGTTCCATCTTGTATTAGTTTACTTACTAATGCTTTCCGTATCAGACCCTCAATTACGAATCTGTCCCTCTCTGAATAACTGTCTAATGATCGTACATCTACACACTTCTTAAGAACATTGCGTTCTTCATTTGTACACTGTATTGTAAATTCGTGTAGTAGATCGTTTATTTTCATCTTAATTGACTCAATTGTTTCATTAATTGTGATTTTACAGTCTTATGCTGTTTATCGTTGGCTTTCATTTGTGCCATTACTGTTTTCTTTTGTTGTTGTTTTACTGCTGGATCAACCTCAGTTGCTCCGCCTATTTGTCCTGACGGTGCTTGTGTTCCGCCTTGCATTGCTTTAGCTGTGTTCTTACCAACTTGTGCCACAGCAGTTGCACCTTTTTCTAGTCCTGCTTTTGTTGCTTTAGCAAGTGCTTGTCCTCCTTTGACAATGCCTTTGCCAACTACTTTTGCTCCTTGAACACCTAGTTGAGCCGCTTTGGTCCCTAGTTGCAATCCAACTCTACCAGCAGTTGCTAATCCAGCACCAATTGGTGCAAGCAATGCAGGTAGCACTTCATCTATTTGTTCTTCTGTAAGATGAGGATACTTTTCTTTTAGAAACTTTCTTGCAACTTGTTCTTCATTAATTTGCAGTTCGTCTAGACGCATTGTTTATATTCCTACTTAGATGCTTTAATTATATTAATAATTCTTTGGATGTTTGTACCGTCCTCCATTGCGCCAGCTAATGATTGAAGTAATGGTGCAATAGCATTTCTCTCATTTTGTTTTAACACTCTTCCAGCCGCCGCACGTTTCAAAGCCATTGCGGCAATCTGCGGCTGTGCCATTCCTGTGACACCTTTCAGACGTCTTAGGTTTGCAGTTGTCTTTTGATCTGGTTGGTTCATATCGCTTCCACGTTCTCCTGCACCATCCATATCTTTTCTCATTTGTGCCATGCCTTTCTGAGCAGTTTTTACAGCGTCAGCACCTACAGCTTTTACATTTTGATAACCTTTTTTGATATCACGTCCAACTGATTGTACACCTTGTTTTGTTTTAGTTGCAACATTTTTAGCAACGTTTGCAGTCTGTTGTCCTACTTTTTTAACTATTGGTGCCGCGGCCTTTCCAGTTTTCTTAGCTAAGTCAACAGCCTGTTTGCCGCCTTTCACAGCCAAGTCAGCACCCTTCTTAAATGTATTACCTACAAACTTTGCCGCAGTTCCTAGCCCTTTGATTTCTGCTATCCTTACACCCTCTTCAATAATAGCATCTGATGCTTCTGGAAACATTTCCTTTAGCTTGGCTCTGTGGTAATCTTCTTTTAATTGTTTTACCTCTGTAAGTTTCATTTCATTCTCCTGCGTTTAGCTGTGCTTCTGCGTGTTGGTTTCATTCTAGTTTTATTTAACCTAGCAATACGTTTTGATGATGGTCCCATACGTTTCTGGAACTTTGTTTTAATTTTAATTAAGGGCGATTTACGTGCTCTAGTTTTCTTCATTGTCAATTTTGATTTTACGTTAATAGGAGCATTACAAGTAGATGCTTTTGCAACAATACGTCCTTTACGTGTTCCACTTGTGCATCTATACTTTCTTACAACCTTACCTTTACTTCTTCCGTAAGTTGTAGTTGCACCTTCTATTATAATGTCTGATATAATCATCTGCCTCTCTTATTCAATCTCTTTAAGGCAATTGAAGCTGGATTTGTACGCTTTGTTCTACGAGCCTTACGTGCCATTCTTGCACCTAGTCTAGCCCTTGTACGCTTCATTGATAATTTCTTTTTGATGTTTGGCGCCGCAAAACACTGTGCCATGTTTGCAACAATACGGCCTTGGCGTTGTCCGCTTGAACAACGATATTTTCTTACTAATTTTTTACCTCGTCTACCCCATATCTGTTTTTCAGTAAGGTCAGGCGATACGATCTCTGTTATTAACATAACAGTATTTATATAAGATTGTTATGAAAAATTAATTAAAAGGACTACGATTGTACTCAATAGTCCAGCAACAATAGTACCTGTTGCACCGATAATCACTTTAGTAAGTGACTTATTGCCATGCGTGATGTCTGCATGGATATGTTCAACTTTAGCTTCAATTTTGTCTAAACGTGTTTCTAGGTTGATATATCTTTGTTCGCACATATCTACATGTGCTTCTAAGTTTTCACGTTCTAAATTTGTGGCTTTAGTTTTTGCCATATTATATTCTCCGTATTCTCCCTTGCTCAAAGGGTATTAGTAAACTCTAAGTTAGCCTAATTTTCTGCCTTGAATATAATATTTCGCGCCTCTGGTGTTGTTCTAAACACATTGTTATTTATCTTAATTGACTCTTTTAATCCCTTAACAGTTGGAACTAAATCAAAGTCTTCTTCAAGTGCTTCAATAGGCGGAAAGTATTGATATTCATCTGTAGTGCAGTTTACTTCCCAAACTTTCTGTTTGCCAGTATAGCTAGATCCAAAGCCTAAATCTTCGAATTCCTTAGCACTATACTCTTTTATTACAGGAGGTTGGCATAACACATTGGTTCTAAGCATCATAGTTTGTACAAACGTCATCCAATTAGCCTGTTGTCCAATTGCAATTTGATCGTTGCTATTATTCCTACGTTGCTTTGTCTCTGTGATATCGATAAGACTTAATACTTTCATATAACTACTTATCGGTCATAAAAAAAGGGTGCCGTAAAAACGACACCCTTTGAAGTTTATAATTAGTTACCTAATTATGCAGTGTGTGGGTACTGCTCTGTAAAGTCAGCCGCTAACGCACTTGTTACGCCTGTTGAGCCAACACCAAAGTTTGAACCTGCTGTAAAAGCAGATGTACCTTGGATTGCTACCTGTACTGCATCAGTTGTTCCACTTGTGAACAAACCGCTTTCAGTTAGACATCCAACTGCCGCGATTGTGTGAGGTCCGTCAGTTGTGTTATCTGTACCGTCACCTGATGCTAGATAATCTAACGCCGCCGCAAGTTCTGTTTCTGTCATGTTTGATTTTGATAATGTAATGATTCTAGTTCTTGGTCCTAGTCCGTTACCTGATCCGGCTTTTCCGCCGTTTCCTTGTGCTATTCCTGCCATTTTATTCTCCTATGTTTTCTCTAATGACACAATTCGCTACTCTGCGAAGTTGTTATAAGTATTTACCTTTTAGTGAAAAAAACGCTTATTTTCGGCTGTTTTGAGCTCGATTTTCCAGTGCTCTAAGTGCATTTACAAACCCAGTACCGCCTTTTGCTATATTATCTAATATAATTATAGCAGGCATGTATGCTTGTAATACATTTGCAGGAATGCTCTTGCCATCTTTAGCAAGTTCTAAAAACTTTTTTGTAAGCATTAAATTCTTAGATCCTACTAGTCTTAGATAGCCTGCCATGTCAGCACCTGTGACAGCAATATCTGGTATACTAACCTTAGGTTCTGGATCAATTACTTTGTATACTTCTAGATTTCTTTCTGCAGAAAGTTCTTCTAGGTATTGTATTATATCACTGTTTCTTAATTTAGCACGAGCCGCTAATAAAAGTCTTGTAACCAATGCTTTTTTACTATTTGTTGAGATAGAAGAGAAACTAAAAACATTACGTCTTATTCCTTTGTAATCGCTATTAGTAATTTTTAGAGCAGTCTCAATATTAATAAAAGTTTGTTGGTCATTCATTGTTGAAGCACGGCCACTGCTTAGATTTGAAACATATCTGTTAAATGCCATTAATGGAAATTGCACTTGCCTACGCATAATAGTTGCCGCACCTGGATCTTTGAGTTTGTCCAGTGCTTCTTTATCACCTACTATAAAATAAACAAAGTTATATAAGTCAGTGCCTGACATTCTAAAGTGTTTATAGTTATCGCGATCTCCTGTCTTCTTACCATATCCGTGAGCATATGGTGCAGTGTTAGGAAAACGTCTAAGAACTTCTAGTATAAGCATAGTCAAATATGCTCGCTCACAGCAATCTGTATAGGTGAGCGACTTAATTGCACCACCTTGTCTAGTCAGTCTTGCTTCGTGAAGTTCTTTAATAAATTCCATTAGTAATTACTTCTGCCACCGTCTGGTCTTCTATCTGCGGCTGTAAGATTAGCCATGTCACCCATCATGTTTTTCATTTCTTCAGGGCTACTAGCTGAAACCAATCGTTTTAATTTATCCGCGTCCATTACTACGCTTGTCATTCTCTCCACTGCTGAAGGTTTAAACATATTTGCAATGCTACCTGGCTTTGAACCATCTATCATGTTGAGTAGCAATGACGCTGTTTTATCATCCATTTCAACTTCTGTACCATCTTCTGTTTTGATTGTTTGTTGCGATCCAATATTTAGAATCTTCTTTAACTGATTAGCTGGATGGTCTGTATAGTTTTTGTCAGTCATTCCACGCTCGGGATTGTCTAACTCTTTACCTAAACCTCTTAGACCAAAGTCATCATCACCGTACTTTTCATTTAGGTCTTTCATTTTCATAGTTTTTCTCCTATCTCTCTACTGCTCTATTTGCGGCAGTAAATACTGCTCTGTTAACTAATTTGATATCGCCTCCAGGATGAGCTAACACATACCCTTCGCCGCCTTCTTTACCATCAGTCTTAGATTTTACCATACCAGGATTTTTATCTAAGTCTGCAATAATATGATCTTTGACTTTCATTATGCCATTGATTACTTCAAATAACGATGTCCAAGCATTCATATTCTGTTTGATGTATTCAACAATTTTTTGTTGTTTTACTCTACTAACACCACTTGTTTCAAGCCATTTCAAAAAGTCTCTTCCTAAATTATCTAGTCCAGTGTCAACTTTACTATTCATGTACTTGTAAATTATTTTAGGAAAGTCTTTCATTTTCATTTGTGTAAGTTTGTTTACGTCTAGTAAACTATCAATGTCTGCTTTGTCTTTCTCTATAATTTTTGCAAGCCTTTCAACTTCTTCGTTAGGAACATCTGCCGGTTGTTCTATTGATACTGGAGGAACTACTAATAGTTTGTTACCTTCAAATATGTCTAAGTCTTTCAAAGGATGTTCACTACCGTCTGGATCTACCATCCTGTGAATAACCACACCAGCAGTTGACTTTGCAATCTTTTTGCCTAGCTCACTTGCTACATCAATACCATATTCTACAATGTTCGGTTTGAATACAAAGTTATTGTCTTGTACAGGTGGAGTTGTATAGTATAACAAATCACCTTTGAAATAACCTCTAAAGTTTTTAGGCACTGCTGATTCAAAAACATCATATGCCTGACCCATGTTATTTGCAAATTTTATATAACGATCTCTTTTTACTTTGTCAGGATTACTTGCTCCGGGGCGGGCCATAAGCATTTTTTGTAGAGCTTCTCCTGACGTTGCCTTTCCGTCGTATCCTTTTGCGCCGAAACCTGATTTGTCTGTGAGTACGAATTCTCCATTCTCATTGCGGCCAAAAATGACTGCGGGAGATCCGTCCCATTTAAGAGTGACATTGCCTGCTCCTCCTTTTGCCATGTTGCGTAAACTCTGTAGAGCTCTCATTGCGCCTTGTGATCCTTGCAGGTAAACTAAATCTTCTGCATGATCTATTCTTGCGGCTTCATTGATTGATTCTGTTCTAATCTTAGCTGTCTTGTATAATGCTAGTCCATCTCTTGCTCTTAACTTTTTTGGTTTTTGTCCTGGTAAACTTCCAAGCTGATACCAGTATCCATCTTTTGCATAATATTGAAAATGGTTTCCGTTTTTATCTGCGAATACTGATGAGTCTTTAATTTTAAATCCTTCAGGATTGCCAGGTGCTGTTTTTGGTGTATCATCTTCTTTATCTTTTTCTTTGTCTTTGTCTTTTACATCTGGTGTTGAACTAGGATCAAATATTTTGTTAATACCTTTTTGAATTGGATCAACAACCTGTCCGATTGTAGTTTTAGCACCACCTGCATCCTTATAAGTTTTAACCATATCAGAATAACTTTGAGATCCTTTTCTACCTAGTTTGTAACCAGCTCTTGCAGATTTTGCAATATTCTTAAAAAAGTCTTTTTCATCGACTCTCATCTTAGCCTGTAACATTCCTGTTACAATACCTCTAGACTCTGGAATAGGTAGTCCTTGCTTTTCAAAGTTAGCGAATGCATCTGCTGTCAGTGCCTCATAGTCTGGGGATCCTTTAATTTTTTTAACAATAGATTCTACACTGTCTAGATCTGCAGGATTACCTCCTGCACCTAACAATGCTTCGGCTACGTCATCTGGTGCACTTGCTACTAGTTCATTTGTTTCTCTATTATATAATCCTTTGCCAGGTGACCATTTCATTCCTCTGGCTTTTGCCAAGCTGGCAATCATAATAGCTCTGTGAGCACCTTTGTATACAGTTCCATCACCTGTACCTTTATAAGCAAACTTCATTAGTTCAGGATTGCCAAACATCAAATCTGTTTGCACAAATCCATTTTGCTCATTACCATTAATGGGTGTCTTAAAATGTACACTGATACCTGATTTAGCTACCCAAGCTCTCGTACTATCGTCTGGATGATTCTTTGCCTTCCATGCTACTAATTTATCAAATAGTTCTTGCTTATCTACTTGGCTTGCATCAACTGCAACGTCTAAGTCTCCTGAAGTATCTTTAATACCTGTGCTACCTAATTTAAAATCACTGTGCTTTAAACCAGTAATCTTTTCTAACCATAACAATGTTGGGTCTACACTATCTCTATTGATGCGTTGTGTTAAAGGCTTGCCGTCAGCATCCTTAAATATGTTCCCGCCTTCTTTAAGAATCATTCTTTTTGCTCTCATTAATTTTAGCAAGTCCACGTTTGAACTTTTTAGGATCTGCACTCTTTAAACTATTAATGAAACGTCTTTCTAGTTCTAATGCTTCCTCTTCAGAGTAATGTTCATTTATTTGTGCAAATAAATTAACCGCACTTTCTATTAGATTAGTGCCTGTAGTTTCAATCAAATGTTCTTTATTCCGATTAAAATTTAAATTATTAAGTTCTTTGAGTATAGATCTAGTAGCTTTTTTCATTATGTTACATCCTTATAACGTATTTAGTCAGTTAAAGCAATAAATATTGCTATAACGGAGAGGGTAAATTATGTCAATAGAGAAATTAAATTTCAACGAACGATCCTTGCTGTTTGCTAAACTGGCTAGTATCGCATATTGTAACACTAAAGATGCAAAAAGTCAAGCGAAACGGTTAGGTTTTACAACAACTGAGTTTTATGAAAGAGATGGTGCTCAGGCATATCGCTTTATGAATAAGACTGATCTTGTTATTGCCTGTCGCGGAACACAACCAAGTGAATTCAACGACATCAAAGCAGATCTAAAAGCAATGCCTGTAATGGCAGAAACTGTAAGTAGAGTGCATCAAGGCTTCAAGAAAGAAGTAGATGATATATGGCCTATGGTGGAAGAAGATATTAATAGAAAAGTAAATCTAGGAAAGACACTATGGTTCTGCGGACATAGTTTAGGTGCGGCAATGGCTACAATAATGGCTAGTCGTTGTAAACATAATGTAGAATTAAACGATCCTGTCGAGCTATACACATTTGGTTCACCACGTGTAGGTTGGAGAGGGTACGTTAAAAGTTTAGACGTTGTGCATCATAGATGGAAAAATAATAACGATATTGTAACTAGTGTTCCTTTATGGTTAATGGGATATGTGCATCACGGCACAGAACATTATCTTAATGCATACGGAAACTATAGAAAGCCTACTGCTTGGCAATTAGTAAAGGATAAGTTTAGAGGTATGTGGATGGGCATTAAGCAAGGCAAGATTGATAACTTCGGTGATCATTCAATGACTGAATACATCAAACACATTACACAAATAAACTAGAAACACTTTCTTCATTAGTTACTCTGCGGATAGCTTCACCAAACAAAGGCGCGACACTTACCTGTCGTGTCTTCTTACAATTCTTAGGACAACGATTAGGAATACTATCTGTTACTACTAGTTCATCTAACACTGACTTCTCAACCTTTTGGCATGCTTCGTTACTCAATACGCCGTGTGTTATATAGGCACGAACACTTGCGGCTCCTGCTTTCATAATTGCTTGAGCGGCATTACAAAGTGTACCACCTGAGTCTACAATATCATCTACAAGGATAGCATGTTTATTTTTTACATCACCGATTAGATTCATTACTTCTGATTTGCCTGCTTCTGGTCTACGTTTGTCTACAATAGCAATATCACCATTAAACATATCCGCAAATTTTCTTGCACGAACAACACCTCCTGCGTCTGGTGATACAAATACTGTGCCTACTTGTTCAATGTCAGGATCATCTATAATTCCAATAGTCCTTTTTATATCTTTGGCAAATACTACACGGCTTGTTAAATCATCCACTGGTATATCAAAGAAGCCCTGTATTTGTCCTGCATGAAGGTCCATTGTTAGTATCCTATCAGCACCAGATGTGGTAATAAGATTACTAACAAGTTTTGCAGTAATTGGAGTTCTACTTGCACTCTTACGATCCTGTCTTGCATAACCATAATACGGAATGACTGCGGTAATACGTGATGCACTTGATCTCCGTGCCGCATCTATCATAATCATAAGTTCCATTAGACTATCGTTGACTGGTGTGCAAGTGCTTTGTATAATAAACACATCTTCACCACGAATGTTTTCTAAAAATTCTACACTTGATTCGCCGTCAGCAAATGTTGAAACTTTTGCTGGGACTAGAGTTGCGAAGCAATGCTCGGCAATCTCCTGTGCTAATTTAGGATTAGCATTTCCTGTAATGATCTTCATTTTCAAGTTGTAAGCCTTCCTACTTCTATTGTGAGTTAATGTTATACTTATAATATACACTAACTACTTTGTTAAGTCAAGAAAAAAGGTAGTGCCGTCGCACACTACCTTTCCATTTTAATATCCGTTAGGTACAATAACATAGTGTATCATTAACACTACGCCTACTGAAGCACCTAGTCCAATCATCATTTTGATGAAGTCTTTGGTTACCAACGGAAATACTGTTTTGAACTTTTCTTTGCCTGTCATTGTTGCCATAGCAAGTTCACGTCCACACAGTAAACCTACGAACACCCATGTTGTACTCATTGGAATATCGTT
>Ga0163111_10002597_pt1 | contig 11505 bp, 9 predicted proteins | sample CRUFie1St18metaG_FD_109645 | JGI IMG/M metagenome (GOLD analysis project Ga0163111, IMG submission 109645) | Marine microbial communities from the Costa Rica Dome - CRUD Field 142mm St18 metaG | ecosystem: Environmental > Aquatic > Marine > Oceanic > Photic zone | place: Costa Rica: the Eastern... | reverse complement strand
TGTCCCTGACGCCAGAATCGGCTCCAAGCTTCCATTACAATGTCTACATGTGGTTACGCAGCAGCGATTAAGCCACAAGGGCCGTTACTGGCACAAACGCAAAAAAAAGGCCCGCTTATGCGGGCCTTTTCGGTTTTGGCTCGATCCCGTGATCAGAACTCGAGTGTGTACTCCGCGTAGTAAACGCGACCCACTTTCGGGTACTGGTACTCGTCGACTTCTGTACCAAAGTCGTTGAGCAGCGGATCTTCATCGGTAAGGTTATTGGCACCGATGGTGATCTGGCCCCAAGAACCAAAGTTGTAGCCGACTGAAGCATTCCACATATCCCACGAGTCATACTTGTCGTCACTGGATCGTGACTCAGACTCGCCAATGTAGTCCCAAGCGAGGTTGGCGAAGAAGTTGTTCCACGCCCAGCTAGCTTGAGCATTAGATCGCCACTCTGGGAAGCCGAGGGTTCCCGTCACGTCGATCATGTTGCCTTGACCATACACCTCTTCTACTTCGTACTTGAGGTACTTGGTGCCTGTGTAGCGCAGGCTGATCACACCGAATGCGGTATCGATGGTGCCAGCGAGACCTAAATCAAGCGCTTCACGCTTCTGCTCGATGTTGCCGTTTGCGAAGCCTGCAGAGATTTCTACGACCTGACCGTTAGCATCACGGTCGACAAGATCACTGCCACCGCCGCCAGATGAGCGCGACGAGTAGTCTTGGTTCAGAGCATCCTGCGCCGAGAGATAGTCGATGGTGTTGTCGAGTTTCAGCTCGATCCAGGTTGCACTGGCTTTCCAGCTGAACATGTCGCCATCCCACAGATCCCAGTCAACACCGATGGAGAGAGACTCAGATTCCTCTGCCTCCAGGTCGGGGTTGGAACCGATATAGGTATCGAACTGGCGAGACGGGCAGGGAGACTGACCGCTGATCTCACATCCCCAGAAGTCTGTAGCGCCTTCTGCGGAGAACGACGTTGCACCATAGAGGTCAGACAGATCCGGAGCACGGAAGCCCTCACCCCATGAGGCACGGAAGCGCAGCTGCTCGTACCCGGGTATAGCAACGTTGATACCAACGCGGGGAGAGGTGGCGTTACCGAAGTCGGAGTAGTCGTCCGCACGGAATGCCGCGGAGATTTCCATCCAATCCAGAATCGGGAAAACACCCTCGACCATGTAGGCAGTCACGTCGCGATAGCCCTCAGCAGAGTTGCCCGCGGAACCACCCACCATGCCAGCTTCAGACTGCGCGTCCACCAGAGCAGAGTACTTGACTTCATAGTACTCGGCGCCCAGATAGATAGCAGCCGTACCGCCCGCCATATCAAACATGTCCCACTGAACACCACCTGACCAGCGCGTCAGTGTCTGACGGTCGTCATTGTGGGTCGTAGTTTTGAGGTTGGCCACGAACTGATCGAAGTCCTCGACGCCGTAAGCGACGTTATAGGCCAAGCCACCGTAGCTCAGGTAGTACATGCCCACCGACGATGAGCGGTACTCAGAGTGCGAGTAGTTGGCTTCAACGCGAACGTTGTCAGTGACTTCCCACTTCAGACCGGTGTTGATATCGACCAGCGTGTCGTTCACAAAGTTGTCACGGGTACCGATGTCAACCCAGCGGAACCAGCCAGCGGTAGCGCCCACATCGTTCCTCGGATCGCCGGGGATGGTGGGGCCATAAGCTGCTGGCGGTGCGTAACGACCAAACGACTCGTTGTCAGAGATGATCGCATCCATGTAGACATCGAGGCTGTCGTTGATTTCGTACTCTGCCGATACCCAGCTGTTCAATCGCTCCAGAGAGGCGCGGTTGGCCGATACCAGCGCATACGCGTAACCACAGTAATAACCGGTGTTTGGACCAAAGACGAGGTCAGAGCGCATCTTGCCTACGAAGCCGGTACCACTGGGATCGTCCTGACAGTCTGCACCGGGGTACACGAGCCAAGTGCTGGGATCGTTGCGGTCAAAAGGTGCCCCAGTGTAGGTGGGGTTGATGACCGAAAAGCCGTAGAAAGAAACACCGACGGTTTCCGCGTATCCGGTGATGTCGCCATCGCCGTCAAGGTCTGAGTAACTGGCCTTGGTAAAATCGCGATCGGCATCAAAGATGGGATCACGCCGATCGTATTCGATGCCAAACGTCACGCTACCCTTGTCCGAGCTAGCGCCGAACAGCATTGACAGTGACTCTTCTTCACCGGAGTCGCGATCGCGATCGCCATATCGGCCGGTGATCTTGAAGCCGTCATAGCCGCGCTTCAGGATGATGTTAACAACACCCGCTACCGCGTCTGAACCGTAGATCGCTGAAGCACCGTCAGCGACGATCTCGATACGGTCAACCGCAGAGAAGGGAATCATGTTTAGGTTGACGGTACCGCCACCACCCAGTGAGGGCGAGCCCGCGACCCGGCGACCATTGATCATGACCAGAGTCCGGCCTGCGCCGACACCACGAAGGTCAATCGTTGCGTTCGACTGAGCACTGCTTCCGGATGACTCTCGGAATGAGCCCAGCGAGTTCAGGTTCGAGCTTCGCAGTGCGTCCGCCACCGAGATGTCGCCCTGAATCTTCATGTCTTCCGCAGAGATCACAATGGTCTCTTGCGAGATGGTGTTGACAGTTGAGCGGGTAATACGTGATCCCGTTACCAGAACTTCTTCGGTTTCTGTTACCTCAACATCATCGTCTTGTGCGTTGACCACGCCCATGTTGAGAGCCAGTGCTCCCGTCGACAGGCACAGTGCATATCGCACAGCGTCGTGCATGACGTTTCGTTTTGTCATGAGTTTCTCCTCGAGTTATATCGGACGGTCGACTCGTTTGCGGCAGAGCGATGCTCGCCGCCACGTTGTTAACGCGCCCCCTTTTTTACTGCCTATACGTATAGTGCTGTGTGCTCCGCCCCAATGAAGAGGCGCAGAAACACGCAGTGGGCAAATTCTACATAAATCAGGCCCTGTAATGAAATCGTCACAATGGCCTAAAGTGGTAATAGTTTGGCCGGTTTCGACTGGCTAACCAGCGCATTTTCCTGCCCAAGCCCCAGAAAAAGGCCCTTATTTTCGAGGAAATTTGCCCATGGGCGCGGCTTCGCAGACAATAGCGCTCGCCTCATGTTCCCCGGAGTTGTTATGCCCTCGCAAACTGAACTGGCTAACGCCATTCGTGCTCTCGCCATGGATGCCGTTCAGGCGGCCAATAGTGGCCATCCCGGCGCACCGATGGGGATGGCTGACATCGCCGAGGTTCTCTGGAACCGGCTTTTACGGCATAACCCCGCTAACCCCAAATGGCCCAATCGCGATCGCTTTGTGCTCTCCAACGGGCACGGGTCGATGCTGATCTACGCGCTGTTGCACCTTACGGGGTACGAGCTCTCAATTGAGGACATTAAACAGTTCCGGCAGCTGCACAGTAAGACGCCTGGACACCCAGAGTTCGGCTATACGCCAGGCGTTGAGACCACAACTGGTCCGCTGGGCCAGGGTTTGGCCAATGCGGTGGGCATGGCGATCGCCGAAAAAACGCTGGCAGCGCAGTTCAACCGCGATGGTCACGCCATTGTCGATCATCACACCTGGGTATTTCTGGGTGATGGTTGTTTGATGGAGGGTGTCTCCCACGAGGCCTGCTCGCTGGCAGGCACGCTGGGGCTGGGCAAACTGATTGCTGTTTATGATGACAACGGCATTTCAATCGATGGCGAGGTGGAGGGCTGGTTCACTGACGATACGCCCAAGCGCTTTGAAGCATACGGCTGGCAAGTGATTCCCGCTGTTGACGGGCATGATCCGGCGGCCGTTGAGACCGCCTTGTTGGACGCCAAGGCCGAGACCGACAGGCCGACATTGGTGTGCTGTAAAACAATCATTGGCAAAGGCAGCCCAAATAAGCAGGGAACAGAGAGCTGTCATGGTGCGGCGCTCGGCGAGGACGAAATTGCGCTGACCCGCGAATCGTTAGGGTGGCACCACGCGCCTTTCACTATTCCCGACGATGTTCGCGAGGGCTGGGACCGGCGTGCGTCAGGTGCCGAGCTAGAAGCCAGTTGGCAGGCGGCCTTTGATGCCTATCGTGAAGCGTACCCAGATCTGGCCGACGAGCTGCTCAGACGCTTGGGCGGCGATTTACCGGCCGACTTTTCAGATCAGGCTGACGCTTACATAGCATCATGCGTCACAGACGCCGCGAGCGTCGCGTCGCGCAAGGCCTCCCAGCAAGCCCTCAATGCCTTAGGCCCGCTGTTGCCCGAATTGCTGGGCGGCTCGGCCGATTTGGCCGGCTCCAACCTGACGCTCTGGTCCGGCGCAAACGGCGTGTCGGCAGAGGCCCCCGGCGGCAATTATGTGTTTTACGGGGTGCGTGAGTTTGCCATGGCGGCGATCATGAACGGTGTGGCGCTTCATGGTGGCTTTATCCCCTACGGCGCGACCTTCCTGATTTTCATGGAATACGCGCGCAATGCGGTGCGCATGTCGGCGCTCATGGGACAGCGTGTGCTGTACGTGTTTACCCATGACTCCATCGGCCTGGGAGAAGATGGCCCGACCCACCAACCAGTTGAGCAGCTCACTGCCTTGCGGGCAACGCCCAATCTCCAAACCTGGCGGCCCTGCGACGCGGTGGAATCGGCGATTGCCTGGAAGCTGGCGCTGCTTCGGGAGAACGGCCCTACCGCCATGGTTTTCTCTCGCCAGACGCTACCCGCTCAGATCAGTGACCCGGAGCAGGTAGAGGCAGCACATCGCGGTGGCTATGTGCTGGTGCGCGAGACGGACCAGCTGGACGCGATTGTCATTGCGACTGGGTCCGAGGTGGCGCTTGCGGTCGAGGCGGCGGAGCAGTTACGTGCAGCGGGCCGCGGTATCAGGGTGGTGTCGATGCCCTGTGCGGAAGTCTTTGATGCGCAGGAGGCAGGCTACCGAGAGGCTGTGCTACCCAGCGATGTGCTCGCGCGAGTCGCGGTCGAGGCGGGCCACACGGATTATTGGTACAAGTACGTCGGCATCGATGGCCGTGTGGTTGGGATGACTTCTTTTGGAGAGTCGGCACCCGCCCCAGCGCTGTTTCAGCATTTTGGTTTGACGGTAGAGAGCGTGGTGGCTGCCGTTGAGGAAGTGATGCTCGATTGACTATGCGTGCTGCAATTAATGGATTTGGGCGAGTCGGTCGGACCTTACTGCGGGTGTTTCATGCGCGTGAGGATGCGCGCTCACAGTTGGCGCTCGCCGCCATCAATGAGATTGCCGATGCGGATACTGTGGTGCACCTGGCCCGATATGACTCCAATTATGGGCGATACCCCGGCAGCATCGCGCGATCAGGGGCGCTTCTGGCCATTGATCAGTCATTGGTGCCCCTGAGCCATATCGCCGACGTCGCAGATTTACCCTGGGCCGCGCTGGATATTGATCTGGTTTTCGAGTGCACCGGTGCCTTTACTGATCGGGAGACTGCCGAACAGCACATTAAAGCAGGTGCAGAACGGGTGCTGTTTTCCCACCCTGCCGAGTCTGATGTCGATGCCACGATCGTCTATGGCGTGAACCACCAGCAGCTGGCCGGCAACATGAATGTGGTGTCAGCGGCCTCCTGCACGACCAACGCGGTGGTGCCGGTTTTGGCGACCCTCGACGACGCGTTTGGTATCGAGGCGGCGACCATCACCACCATTCATTCGCTGATGAATGATCAGCCAGTGCTGGATGCGTATCACCACACCGACCTGCGCAAGACTCGAGCCGCGTCGCAGTCCATTATCCCTGTCGATACGGGGCTGGCCGTTGGCATCGAGCGCATCTTGCCGCAGCTTTCGGGGAAGCTCTCGGCCCACGCGCTGCGAGTCCCTACCACAAAGGTGTCGGCCATTGAGTTAACGGTGGCCACCGAGCGCACTGTGAGCGGCGATCAGGTCAATAGCGCGTTGCGGGAAGCCGCTGAAGGGCCTCTGGCGGGCGTATTGGACTACTCATTAGAGCCGCTGGCCTCGTGTGACTTTGCGGGCGAGGCGGCCTCGGCGATTGTGGATGCCAAGCAGACACAGGTGGCCGCTGGGCGGCTCGCCAAGATCTTGATCTGGTTTGATAACGAGTGGGCTTACGCCAGTCGCATGATTGATGTGGCGTTGGCCTGGCAACAATGCATCAGCGACTCGCGAGAGTCTGCCCGGGAAGCGCTGCGATGAAGCTGATGACCGACCTGGATCTGGCAGGTCTCAGGGTCTTGATCCGGGAAGATCTCAACGTGCCGATTCGTGACGGCAAGATCACGAACGACTCGCGCTTGCGTGCAGCGGCGCCTTCCATTATGTCGGCCCTCGAAGGCGGTGCGGCCGTCATCGTCATGTCGCATTTGGGTAGACCGGTCGAGGGCGAGTGGAGTGAAGAGGCGTCACTTGCGCCTGTTGCTGCGCGTCTCGCAGAGCTTTTGGGGCGCGATGTTTTGCTCGCAACCCAGTGGCGGCAGGTCGCGCCTCTGCCCGGCGATGTTGTGCTCCTGGAAAATGTCCGCTTCAACAGCGGTGAAGCCGCCGATGATGATGCGTTGGCAGCCGACTATGCATCGCTGTGTGATGTGTTCGTGATGGATGCTTTCGGCACGGCGCACCGGGCGCAGGCATCGACCCACGGTGTGGTCAAGCACGCGCCGGTGGCCTGCGCCGGGCCATTGCTGCATGCCGAATTAACGGCATTGGAGCGCGCCTTGTCGGAAGCCCAGCGGCCGATGCTGGCGGTGGTTGGCGGGTCCAAGGTATCCACGAAGCTTGAGGTATTGGATCAGCTGTCTGAGCAATGTGACAGCCTGCTGGTCGGTGGTGGTATCGCCAACACTTTTTTGGCGGCGGCGGGCTATCCAGTGGGTCGGTCTCTGTGTGAGCACGATTTGATCGAGACGGCGCGTTCGCTGATGGACCGGGTCGATATTCCGCTACCCATCGACGTGGTGGTCGCCCCCGGTATTGATGAAGGCCATCGAGCGGAAGTGAAGCTCGCCGCCGATGTCTCCGATACCGATATGATTCTGGACGTGGGGCCCGAAACAGCCGCCGGGGTCGCAGAACGCATCGAACAGGCCGCCACTATTTTATGGAACGGCCCACTAGGTGTGTTCGAGCAAGAGGCTTTCGCTGACGGCACGCGTGTCCTGGCGGAAGCGATCGCCAAGAGCGAGGGTTTTTCACTGGCAGGAGGTGGTGACACGCTCGCCGCAATAGACCAGTTTGGCGTCGCCGAATCAGTCTCTTATATCTCCACAGGCGGCGGTGCCTTTTTGGAGTATGTTGAGGGCAAGGAATTACCCGCGGTCGCGGCACTGAAAGCCCGCGCCGAGAGCACCTAGTGTTGTCTCAGGTGGGCAATGAAAGAGAAGCAAAATAATAGAGGAATCACATCATGGCACTGATCAGCTTGCGGCAACTACTGGATCACGCTGCGGAGCACGGTTATGGCGTTCCGGCGTTCAATGTGAACAACCTTGAGCAAACGCGGGCCATTATGGAAGCTGCCGATCAGACGGATTCACCTGTGATCATGCAGGCCAGCGCCGGCGCGAGAAAGTATGCGGGCGCCCCCTTTCTCAGGGCATTGATGGAAGCGGCCATGACGGAATTTCCCCATGTGCCGGTGGTGGTGCATCAGGATCACGGCACCTCAGCTGCGGTTTGCCAGCGTTCAATTCAGCTGGGCTTCAGCTCGGTCATGATGGACGGCTCGCTGGGTGAGGATGGCAAGACACCGATGGATTACGACTACAACGCGGGTGTGACTAAGCAAGTCGTTGATATGGCTCATGCCTGCGGTGTGTCTGTTGAAGGAGAAATTGGCTGTCTCGGATCGCTGGAAACCGGTGAGGCGGGCGAGGAAGATGGCATCGGCGCGGCTGGAAAACTGAGCCACGACCAGTTGCTGACAGACCCGGAAGAGGCAGCGCAATTCGTGGCTGATACCGGCGTTGATGCGCTGGCCATCGCCTGCGGCACCAGCCATGGCGCCTACAAATTTACGCGCCCACCCACTGGTGACATCCTGGCGATGGATCGCATCAAGGCCATTCACTCTCGCATCCCCAATACTCACCTAGTCATGCACGGCTCATCGGCGGTGCCGCAGGATTGGTTGGCGGTCATCAACGAGTTTGGTGGTGACATTCCCGAGACCTATGGCGTGCCGGTGGAGCAAGTCGTAGAGGGGATCAAGCACGGTGTGCGCAAGGTCAATATCGATACGGACCTCCGCCTCGCCTCCACCGGATCGATCCGCCGTTTTCTGGCGGAGCACCCCGCCGAATTTGACCCGCGCAAATACTTCGCGGCGAGCCTCGAGGCCATGAAAGCGATCTGTATTGACCGTTACGAAGCCTTTGGCACCGCCGGGAATGCTTCGAAGATACAACCACTGTCACTCGCTGACATGCAGGCCAGATACGCGGCGTAGCCGGGCTATAACCCGCTCCAGGAGCGGGCATTTTGCCATGCGCGGTCCGTGTGTTGGCGCGCTCAAAGCCGTATGATGCCGAGCTTTTCGACATCACTTTGAGCAGATGACAGAGCCTTACATCAAGCGAATCCTGAACGCACAGGTCTACGATGTTGCGCGCGAGACGCCCTTGGAGCCCGCGCCGCTGTTGTCTGCGCGTATCGACAATCAGGCTTTCCTCAAGCGTGAAGACCTGCAGCCTGTTTTCTCTTTCAAGTGTCGCGGCGCCTACAACAAGATGGTTCACCTTGACGAGGCAGCCCGGAGCGCAGGGGTCGTGGCGGCCTCTGCGGGCAATCATGCCCAGGGTGTGGCCCTAGCGGCATCGAAGCTTGGTATCAAGGCCAAGATTGTGATGCCCGTGACGACACCTGCGATCAAGGTCGACGCGGTGCGCGCACTGGGAGCCCGAGTGATCCTTTATGGCGATTCCTTTGACGAGGCGGCGCTTCGCGCACAGACCTTGGTTAATGAAGAGGGTCTGACGTTTATTCATCCTTTCGATGATCCCGATGTCATCGCTGGTCAGGCGACGGTCGCGGTAGAACTCGTTCGTCAGGCACACCAGCCGCTGGATTATGTGTTCGTATGCTGTGGTGGCGGCGGTTTGCTTGCCGGCATGGCGACCTACCTGCGCTATGTCTGGCCCAACACGCGCATCATTGGCGTTGAGCCTGAGGATGCCGCCTGTGTCAAAGCGGCACTGGAGCAAGGCAAGCGGGTGACTTTAAAAGAGGTGGGCCTGTTTGCCGACGGTTGCGCAGTTGCCCAGACGGGCAAGGAGACCCTCAAACTGATCAAGCGGTCGGTAGACGACGTCATCACGGTGAGCACCGATGAAATCTGTGCTGCCGTGAAGGACATTTTTGAAGACAGCCGGGCCATCGCCGAGCCGGCTGGTGCTTTGGCTGTGGCAGGAATGAAGAAATACGCTGCAGAGCACAAGGTCTCCGGCGCCACCATGGCAGCCACCGTCAGCGGTGCGAATACCAATTTTGATCGGTTGCGGTATATCTCCGAGCGCACCGAAATCGGCGAGCGTCGCGAGGTGGTACTGAGTGTCACCATCCCGGAGCGCCCCGGTGCTTTCAAGGCATTTTGTAGTGCTATCGGTAGGCGCAATGTCACCGAGTTCAACTACCGCTACGAAACGGCTGCCGAGGCAAAAGTATTTGTCGGATTAACGGTGATGCCCGGTGACAGCAGCCTCGACGCATTGCAGGCGGCCTTGCGGGATCAAGGCTACGGCGTGCTGGACCTCACTGATAACGAAACCGCAAAACTACACCTGCGTCACATGGTGGGTGGCAGGCTCTCAGAAGACATCGAGGACGAGATGGTCTTCCGGGTTGAGTTTCCGGAACGCCCGGGCAGCTTGCTTCAATTCCTTAACGCGTTGGGCAAGGACTACAGCATTTCCCTGTTCCACTATCGCAACCACGGCGCGGCGTATGGACGCATTTTGGTTGGTATGCAGGTGCCGCAAGGTAAGCGCACTGCGCTTAGAAAGGCGCTGGATAAGCTGGGTTACCGCTTTTGGGAGGAGACGGATAATCCGGCCTATCTGGAATATTTAGGGCGGCCCACTCGGTAACAGTTGCGCCCGATCGAGCGTGGGTGTTAGGTAAATACGGTCAAGCCCTCCTCGCTGAGAAAAGCGTCAAGTTGTTGGTCATGAGCTTCGATCTCCCACCGGTCAACCTGCTGGACGGCAAAGCCGACACCGAGTTTGAATCCCGCTACGTCTGCAAAGAGTCGGTCATAGAATCCACCCCCATACCCCAGCCTGATGCCCTGCTCGCCAACGCCGAGAAGCGGCGTCAAAAAAAGATCAATGTCTTCCGCGGGAATCACTGCGCCGCTATCACTTGGTTGCAGCACACCGCCAATAGTGGTTTCAGTCGGGTCACCTGACTGCCACTCATGGAATTGCAGCGTTTTGCCAACGATGCGGGGGCACACGACGCGTACCCCGCGTTCTAGCGCATCTTGCATCATGACCAGTGGGTCAAATTCGGACTGGTGTGGAAGGTAGCCGGCGATGGTGCCTGCCTCAGTCCAGGGTGTGCAGCGCCCGAGGTGCGAGTGTGCTCGGCGGACACGGTCCTGTCGCTCTTTGAGCGGCAAGGCATCTCGGGTTGCGCGCAGTTCGGCGCGCAAGCCACGCTTAGCAGACGTTAGCTCAGACGACATTGCGGGGGTTGATGGGGCGCGGGCGTCGCGTGTGTCGATGCGACGGGTTGGTGAAGCGGAAATGACCCGCGGTACCGCTGACGAATAGGCCCTTGAACCCTTGCGGCTCAAGGTGGTGACCACCACGCGACTTCAGGCTTCCCGGTTCTGGCCAGGCTTGCTCAACAGTCGCGGAAGTGACCTCCGGGTACTGCATTATCGGCTCGAGGACAAATCGTCTGGCGAATACTTCAGGCCGTGCACAGTATAGCGGAATGAGAGATTCAGTTAATCTCAAGTTGTCGAAGTTGGTAAAGGACCTCATCGAGCTGACTGTTCAGCGCGGAGAGGCGCTCCTGCTCCTCGCTGGTCTCAACGGGGTTGTCCCCGGTTTTGAGCGCCAGCAGCTCGTGACTGATATTGAGTGCCGCCATGATCGCCACGCGCTCCAACCCGATGACCTTGCCGGTCGAGCGAATGTCACGCATGTGCTGATCGAGATATCGTGCTGCCTGGGTCAGTGCAGCCTCCTCATCGGGAGGGCACGCCACCTGATATTCCTTGTCGAGGATATCGACGCTGACGGTGTTGGGTCGACTCACGCGCTGCCGTCCAGAGAGCGCAGCCTCGCAAGTGAAGTCTCTACGTGTTCGCTGGCCTGCCTTTGGCGCTCTAACAACTCTCTGCGCTCGCGCTGCAATTCTGCAGCGCGAAGCTTCAGGGCGCGATTCTCACGGTTCAGTTCGCGGCTCAGTTCGATCAGGTCGTTTACTTTTTTTTCCAGCGCCTGGATGAGGTTGTCAGCCACGGAGGTTACACTGCGTTGCGAGCAAGCCAGCACTATAAT
>Ga0163111_10002596_pt1 | contig 11506 bp, 9 predicted proteins | sample CRUFie1St18metaG_FD_109645 | JGI IMG/M metagenome (GOLD analysis project Ga0163111, IMG submission 109645) | Marine microbial communities from the Costa Rica Dome - CRUD Field 142mm St18 metaG | ecosystem: Environmental > Aquatic > Marine > Oceanic > Photic zone | place: Costa Rica: the Eastern... | reverse complement strand
TACGGCAGGGGAAATTGGCGCGCTCCTTGTGGAAAACGCAGCAATCAAAGCAGAAACGCCACTCTACAACCGTCGTCAGCGGCAGGTCAGAAAATTGTGGACCATTCATCTGAATCGATCTCGCGATAATTTCCTGCAACCCGCCAGCGCCGACTTCTCACCCTGGGGCGAACGAGCACTAGACAGTTATGGCTTATTTCATAACCGCCGTCACGTCGACAATACTATTCGGCGGCACGCCCGTGACCACGGACTTTGCCTGCGGATGCTTGGGCTCGACTCGGGCAAAGGACCTTGCTTTCAGTACCAGCTGAAACGTTGCGACGGTGCCTGTGCCGGTGATGAAACCCCTGAAGAACATAACGCCCGTCTACTTTCCGTGCTCGACCGCGATCGAATCGCTGCTTGGCCCTTCACAGGACCTCTGTTCCTCGTGGAGCGCAATATACGACCGCAAGATAAGCAACCTGCCGAGCAGTACCACCTCGTCAACCACTGGTCTTGGCTCGGTTGTTTCGACGATACTAAAGCGGCGCGCACGGCATCGCAGGACAATCATCAAACGGTCTTCGATCGTGATGCCTATCGCATGCTGATGAGCGCGTTACACAAAGGCAAATTAGAGCTAGTCGATGCGGCAACAATGCAACCAGTCGATAACCCACTGATTCGAGAGAACTTCGACTAATGGCAGTCAACGTTGTCTGGTTTAAACGCGACTTACGATTCGCCGATCACGCGCCGTTGGAGCTTGCGTTGCAGTTAAATGAGCCAACGCTGATGATTTATCTCATTGAGCCAAAACTGCTTCGCAATCCGCATTATCGTGGCCGCCATTGGCAGTTCATTGGTCAATCACTCGAAGACCTCCAGCGTACTGCCGAGGCTTTGGGTCACCGAATAGAAGTGCTGGAAGGTAATGCCGTAGACGTCTTTTATAAAGTTCATCAAAAGCTAGGTATAACTCGATTACTTTCCTATGAAGAGACCGGCCTCCATCTGACCTTCAAGCGAGACCAAGCCATAGCCGAGTTTTGCCAATCAGCGGGTATCGAATGGCGCGAATTTCAAACCAACGGAGTCGAAAGAGGGCGGCGTGATCGAAAAGGCTGGAATCGGTCATGGCACCGGTTCATGACCAGTGACCCACACCAGATTGAGCTCGGATCAATGAAGTCCATCAGTGTCGAAGAGTCAGAGCAACTTGCTGGTCTGCGCAGCAGTAAGCATCGGCAATGGATTAAACATAGTAGCGACATGCAAGTCGGCGGATCCACTCAAGCACAACAGGTACTCAATAGCTTTCTCAATAACCGAGGCTGGGGCTATCAAAAATTCATCTCCAAACCCGAGCAAAGTCGAACTCATTGCTCTCGGCTTTCTCCTTATCTTGCCTGGGGTAATCTAAGCATACGGCAGGCGTACCAAGCCCTCATGCAACACGAAAACAGGCAGGGCTGGGGACGTGCAATGAGTGCTTTTGAATCACGGCTACACTGGCATTGTCACTTTATCCAGAAGTTCGAAATGGAGTGCCGGATGGAATTTGAAGACATCAACAGAGGCTATGCGGCGCGGCCACGAGGTAATGATGAGGACCTTGTTAACGCTTGGAAAGACGGCATGACAGGCTATCCCTTGATTGACGCGACCATGCGCGCGCTTAAGGCGACTGGCTATGCCAACTTTCGGTCTCGCGCCATGTTGGTGAGCTTTCTCACTCATCATCTCTGGCAGGACTGGCGAGCGGGGGTAACTCACTTGGGCTCACTGTTTTTAGACTTTGAACCCGGCATTCACTATCCGCAAATGCAAATGCAAGCAGGCGTCACCGGCATCAATACAATACGGATCTACAACCCTATCAAACAGTCTTTAGAACACGATCCGAACGGTGAATTCATTCGAAAATGGGTGCCAGAACTGAAGGATTTACCAACACCTCTGGTTCACCAACCGTGGCTCATGTCCCCCATTGAGCGAATGCTCCAGCCCATCGACTATCCAGAGCCCATTATTGACCTAAAGGAGTCCTACAAGCGTGCTCGAGATACGCTCTGGAAATTAAAATCCGATCCAACGGTTGGGAGGGAAAGAGTGCGTATACTCGATCAACACGTTGAGCGACGTTACCAAAAACGCTTCGAGGAAAACGAAGCGCCTTGACTCGCTCGGTCAACAAGAGAGATACCAGTAGACGTTGTCCTCTCAAAGTGCAACGCTGCTGCGGGGGAGTCGTTACCGACACAGATTAAACATGCGCCTATTAATCATCATAGCAAGCTTATTTTCGGTCATGCCCTTGGCTGCCCTCGTCTGGCTTTCCTCACAAGTCACAGCCCAGCCAACACTCAATAATGACGTTAATCTCATACAGGCGCTGCTTCAGCGGATACAGTAACGATGTCTATTCCTCATTGGCAGCATTCCTATCAAGCACTTGGTAGCCGCTTCACGAGTCGCGCCAAACCGGAACCGGCCAGTTCTCCCGAGTGGATGGGTTGGAATGAGGTACTCGCGGAGCACCTACATTGGCCGCAAGATTTGAGAAAAACAGAAGAGGCATTGGCGGCCTTTGCAGGTCAAACTAATTTGGAAGGCACGAGCCCAAGTGCGTCAGTTTACGCAGGCCATCAATTTGGTGAATACAATCCGCAACTGGGAGATGGGCGAGCCATCTTACTGGGTGAGTGGACGCTGAGTCCCTCAGAGCAGTATGACATCCAGCTCAAAGGTGCCGGGCAAACACCCTACTCCCGCGGAGGCGATGGTAAGTCACCCGTTGGACCCGTGGTCCGAGAATACCTTGTCTCAGAGGCAATGCATCATCTTGGCGTACCGACGACCCGCGCACTGGCTGCGATTGCCACGGGCGATCGAGTCTTTCGAAATACCTTCGAGCCCGGCGCGGTGATGGTGCGCGTTGCCAAGAGTCATTTGCGCTTTGGGAGTATCCAGTATTTCGCCATGACACGGGACGGTGACGGACTTCGTGAGCTGGTGGACTATGCGGCAGAGCGTCACTTCTCTGAGATTACTGGTGCAAAGAGCGCTGAATCCACAGCCGCCAAAGCAGAAGTGTTATTGGAGGAGACCGTAAAGCGGATCGCGTCAGTTGTCGCGCATTGGCAGAGCCTAGGGTTCGTGCACGGCGTCATGAACACCGACAACATGCTCCTCTCCGGCGAGACTATCGACTACGGCCCCTGTGCCTTCGTCGACACTTTTAAAGCCGACGCCATGTTCAGTGCCATCGACAGTCGGGGGCGTTATCGGCTCTCCAATCAACCCGGCATTGCCCACTGGAATACCAGTGTTCTTGCATCGTGCCTGCTCAAGATATTGAACCCCAGTGAGGATCGCGCTGTTGCCTATGCACAATCGGTGATTGACGAGTTTCCGCGTTGGTACACCGATGCCTACAAAATACGAATTGCTGCAAAACTCGGTCTGGATAGTTTTCGACCTGAGGACACCGAACTTCATGATGGCTTCCTCAAAATATTAGAAGAGGATCAACTAGATCTGTCACTCGCCTATCGGTGGCTAACTCATCAAGCGCTAAAAGACAGCGGTCAAACACCCATCGGAGACCTGTTTACCCCCAGTGGTGGGCTGCTCGACTGGCTCTCTGCCTGGGAGCGACGGCGGGCAAGCAATAAAGCTGAGTCGCAAGAAACTAGTGGACGCATGCATAAGGCCAATCCTGTGGTGATTCCGCGAAACCACCATGTCGCCGCTGCTATTGCGGATGCTGAAGCGCAAGACTACGAGTACTTACAGGCAGCTTTTGAACGCTGGAGAAACCCGTTCGATTGGCAGGATAATGACCGCTTGTGGGCAGCTTCACCCACGCCAACCGAACGCGTTACGCGTACATTTTGCGGGACATAATGCGCACTGTTTACTGAGCATGTTCGTGGCTCAAGGGTGTGCGGAGCTGTATAATCGGCCCTCGTAAATATGGAGAGTCGGGTGAAAACAGAGTTTCTCGGGAAAACAGTCAGCGGTCCTTTTACGATTCCCTCTGGAATCGTCTCGACAGCTCCCAGCATTATTCAGCGAATCTTTGACGACCTCCCTGAAATCGGTGTAATCACCACCAAAAGTGTAGGTCCAGTCCCGCGCGCAGGTAATCGAGAGCCTGTCTACAGCCAGTATGCTCCGGGCTGCTTCGTCAACGCGGTTGGACTTACCAACCCAGGCGCCGAGGAGGCTCGAAAGGGATTCGAATCGCTTACCATTCCTCGAGATCGCTTCCTCCTCGTCTCCATTTTTGGCGGCAGTGTCGAGGACTTTGTGGACGTCGCAAAAATTCTGGCACCTGTCGCTGACGGTCTTGAGCTCAACCTCTCGTGTCCTCACGCGCAGGGCTACGGCATGGCGATGGGTCAGGATCCTGACATGGTCAAGGCGATCGTAAATGCGGTCAAAGTAGCCGTCGATGTGCCTGTAATTCCCAAACTAACACCCAATGTGGATCGCATTGAGGACATTGGCCTTGCCGCGCTCGAGGCGGGCGCAGACGGGCTATGTGCCATCAATACGGTGGGGCCCGGCTATACAGAAAGTCACGGACACCCCGTACTCAGTAATGGCATGGGCGGCATGTCTGGTAGCGGCGTTCTACCCACAGCCTTAAAATGCATTCGCGCACTCAAAACGATTACTGACAAGCCCATCATCGGCTGCGGCGGTCTGTCGACTGCCGATGATTGCCGCGCAGCGCTCAGCGCCGGAGCATCAATCATTGGCGTTGGCTCTGCCTTGAGTGGAATGGATACAGAACACATGAACACCTACTTCCGCCAGCTTCAGACCGACCTCGATAAGGGGACTAATAAGGCGAAGGTAGGGCTCAACCTCGACCTTGATATGGACTTCGCGCCCTATAAGGTGGTGGCCAATGATCCCGTCTGTGACGACATCACTGTGGTGACACTCGATGGTAACATCAACATTCAAGCCGGCGAATACGTGTTTGTGTGGATACCGGGAGTAGGCGAGAAACCGTTTTCCTGTCTCACTGACTCGCCTTTACGGCTCGCCGTTATTGACGTAGGGCAATTCACGAGCGCCTGTTACCAGCTAAAACCAGGCGACGATGTCTACATTAGAGGCCCGCACGGCGCACCGGTCATGCCAGGAGATGATGCCAATATTATCTGTGTCGCTGGCGGCACCGGTTTGGCCGCCGTCTATCAAGTAGCACGTGACTTTGGGTCCAACGAGAAACCGGCGCAGATCTTTGCAGGCGCGCGGAGTGCCGATCGCTTATATTTTAAAGAGGAGTGCAAGGATATCGCCCAGGTACACATTGCAACCGATGATGGCAGCGCGGGCTTTAATGGTCGGATAACAGATGCACTGCGTGACTACCTTGAGACCCTCGATGCCGATACTTTGGCACAAACCGAGTTCTACAACTGCGGGCCAGAGCCCATGATTCACGCTGCAGAGGCCGTACAACGCGAATTTGTTGAGGCTTCGCAGATGTTCAGTGCAATCGACTACACCACAAAATGTGGCGTTGGCATATGCGGTGCCTGTGCATCACCTGATGGGCGCCGGATTTGCGTTGACGGGCCGTTCATCAATACGCAGTAAAAGAGTCACCCTGATCAATAACAATATGCGAGGTAACTATGGGACCTAAACTGGTTATTACATCGATCATCATCACCGCTGTTGTGTTTGCTGTCGCATGGATGGGCGATCAAACAGGCTCGACGCTTTATGGACTCCCGCTAATGACCGCAATGGCGCTGGGTATCTTTGTGGTTCAGTGGATTGGACTCATCCACGCGCGACTTTTTAAGACCGAGCACTACTTTGATCTAGTTGGCAGTCTGACTTACATCACCGTCACGGTTTTTGCGGTTCAGCAAACCGCTGAAATAGGGTTACGCCAACAGATTATCGCTGGCGTAGTCATTGTGTGGGCAGCACGCCTTGGACCGTTTCTGTTTAGACGTATTCAAAAGGCGGGAGAAGACCGACGCTTCCGTAAGATTAAGTTATCGACACCCCGGTTTTTGCTCACCTGGACACTCCAAGGTACCTGGGTATTCCTTACCGCTGGTGCGGCACTGGCAGCGATCATGACACCCAACAAAGCCGCACTGGACACTCTCTTTTATTTGGGCGCCGCTATGTGGCTTGTGGGCTTAGCTGTCGAGGTCATTGCAGACAATCAGAAGAGTACCTTTAAGGCGGATCCTGCAAATGAAAATAAATTCATTACGACCGGAATATGGGCCAGAGCGCAGCATCCGAACTACTTCGGTGAAATTCTGCTGTGGGCGGGTGTTGCAGTCATGGCCCTTCCTTCCCTCAGCGGCAGTGCAATGATTTTCCTCATCTCGCCAGTTTTTGTTGCCGTGTTACTTACTCGAATTAGCGGCATTCCACTTCTTCGTAAGACCGCGGGCGCACGTTGGGGAGACGACCCGGCATACCAAGCCTATTTGAAGAACACGCCCCTCATAATTCCACGAATCTTTTGATTCGCAGCGACTAATACAGGGTAAAAAAAGCCGGCTAGCGCCGGCCTTTATGGTCGTGACGATTTCTTCGAACCTTATCAATCAAGCGTAGGAAGTGTTGAGACCCGACAGGCACTCGTGGAACCCGGTCATCGTCGATTCAACTACCTCAGCAGCAGTTCTCGCCTCATTAATTCGTCCCATCACCTGTCCCGTCAACGGAATAGCGGCTTCGAGATCGCCACCAAAATAAAGATCTAGGGTATTCGCCATGTGCTCAAAGGGCTGGAATTTACCCAACAGCTCGAGCTCACCCGTGCGTTCGGTGCGCATCGCTCGAAGCGCAGGCCGGCCCTGCTGATTTAAGAAAACGGTGTCTGTTTCCTTGCCCTCGTAAATGGCGTTTTTCCAGTTCTGATGTACGGGCGAATCAGAACAGCTCAACATTGCCGTGCCTAATTGCACGCCCTCGGCCCCCATAGCAAATGCTGCCGCCATGGTCGGTCCGTCACATATACCACCGGCAGCTATAATCGGTACATCCGTGCGCTCTCTAATAAGCGGTAACAACACCATCGTCGAAACCGGCCGCGGGTTTTTAAAACCACCGCCCTCACCGCCTTCAACTACAAGACCATCCACGCCTGCATCCAAGGCTTTGAGCGCCATGTCGAGGGTGGGTACCACATGGAAGACTTTGATACCTGCTTCCTGAAAGACTTTTGTGCAGAGATCAGGACTGCCCGAGGATGTGGTGACGAACTTGATGCCTTGCTCGATGACGAAATCGATCACGTTCGCCCCTTTCACAAACGCTAGCGCCACGTTCATGCCAAAGGGCTTATCAGTCAGCTCATGCATCTTGCGCACTTCATTCTGAATGGCATCGAATTCACCCGAAGATGTTTCGATGATGCCCACAGCACCGCAGTTCGATACAGCGGACGCGAGCTGCGCTCTGGCAATCCAACCCATTGGTGCCTGCAAAATGGGATAATCCACCCCAGTCATCTCAGTCACGCGATTTCTAATTGCTCTCGGCTTCACTAGGGCCTCTCCGTTGCAACAATAGACAGCCTCGCAACATACCCGACCAGTGCTCGCGGTCAAGCAAATAACGATAAGCGGTGTAGGGCGTGCAACATATTCAGGCGTGGCGCTCGAGCTTGGGATTTTTCTGAAAATGCCTGATGCATGATCTATGCTTTTCACAGGCATGCCGCCGAATAACAAGAGAGGACAAAAAAATGAAAAAATATTCCTGGTTATTTCACAGTTTTATATTCGCTACATCTGCCGTTATAGCAGCGGACCATGAAAGAGAGCCAGACCCAGCCGGCGGAAGCATTTTCTTTCAAACCGACGATCCAGCCGCCTACTTAGCGTTACTTAAATCTGACGACAAACTCTTTAAGGCTAGCGGCGCAGTGCAACGAGGAGTTTGCTTTAACAGTACCGGGATGACTGAGCCGGGCAGAGGATGGACCTACGCCTTTTATCCCAACATGGAGAGCGCATTGGCGGGCTCAGATGCATTAGTGGACCCGAAGAACCAAGACACGGTCGCAAAATATCGCTCTGTTTCTGAATTCAGAGGCAGTGTGCACTACACAGTCATACGACCGCATCCCAGAAGCCTTGCGACTTCGACGGCTCGCAATATTGCGGTGCAAGTGAAGGACGTGAGTGCCTACCTCGAAGCTTTGGAAGCAATGGAAGCAATGGGCAAGAAAAAAGGGCTCGATGTGGCCTTCTCTGCCTATACCCCTATGGGCGCAGGTCCGCTGTTTAGTGGAGCCAATGGAACGGTTCCTTATATTGCAGACGTACTCGTCCACTTTGATGCTCCAAGCTCTGGAGAACTGGGCAAGTTCTTCGATCTGTTGAGTTCTACAGATATGGGTGCAAACTTTTATGAATCCGTAGCAAAACTTGATCGGAAAATTGTGATGGACCAGATTGTTCGGTGCCTCAACACTAATTCGGCAATGTAGTTGGCAACTGCCGAGAGAGGCTCTTCTCTCTGCGAGCCTCTCTATTCCCGGTACTCGAAACGGCTTACTTGGAAACTAAGACCTGTGATTTAACCACCACTCCATCTCTTCGATGTGGTCTTTTCCAAAAAATTGCTCATCACCGATAAAGAATGCGGGGATGCCAAAGACACCGCGATCAACGGCAGCTTGCGTATTCGTCATGAGCTCTGCCTTAACTTCGGGGTCTTGCGTGGATTCCAACAAGGCCTGTCCGTCTAAACCGGCAGCATTGAAGGCAGTCACGAACACCTCAGGATCGTCCATTTTTAAACCGTCTTCCCACATCATTTTAACGCCCGCTTCAACGTAAGTTGCTACATCATTGTCACGACCATAAGCAACACAAGCGCGCATAAGCAGCAAGGTGTTGACTGGAAAATTAGGGTTCATCGCAAACTTGTCCAATCCGTGGCGGTCGCAATAGCGCTCGATTTCGCGCATGAACATTGCATTTTTCCCTGCGACACCGGCGAAATTCATCATGGGTGGCTGGTTATTGGTCGACTTAAAAATACCACCGAGCAAGCAGGGCGTAATCTTGAGCTGGGCGCCTGTACGCTCAGCGACGTCTTTTACAGTGAAATAAGACAAATAGGCGTTTGGACTGCCAAAATCAAAGATGAATTCGATGGTTTTACTCATAGATAGCCCCGTATTGTTGTTATAAAAATAAGTACGTTAGTAGGCCAACAAACGTTCGCTATGTCCAGAAGGCCAGCGAGCTTGGGCAGCACCTGAACTGCTACAGAGAGATCCTAATTCGCGGCTGCTAGGCGAACTGAATACCAACCAACAAGATCAGCTGCAAAACATTTATACCGACAGATAGCTTGTGGTCTCTATCAAAACGGCGACCCGCTTCGGCATCACCAGCCAGCTGCGCATCGCGTGCCGCGTTGATGCGCGGCAATAACCACTGCCTCACCCAGAGCGTCGATACACTCACGAAGAGACAAACAACGGCTGCTTGGTAGGCAGGTTCGGCAGTCGCCATCAAAAACAACAAACTTGCGGTAAGGCTTAGGACAATCATGAAGCTGTAATACCGCGGAAACATTGAGCGTAAAAACGCACCTGCTTGCGCCTCAGGTAGTGAGGTAAACACCACTGGTGCTACAACAGAGGGGAAAAACAACATAGCGCCTAAGAGCATTAAGACTAGTGCGTTTGCAAACTCCAGCATTGACTCTCCCTAACGTTTGTATTGCGTGGGACAGTAGCCACGCCCGACATCGAAACCTCGCAATTTACGATGCTTGGTTACGCGGCCTGTGACCCGCTTACGCCACAGCCGAAACGAGCTCGCCTTCATCTCTCGGCGCATTAGCTTGATGGTTTCAGCCTCTCCTAAACCGAACGTTGCCTCAATGACCTCAAATGGCGTCCTGTCTTCCCACGCCATCTCAACGACGCGCGACACTTCTGTTTCGGTCAATGTGTATTTTGATCCAGGCATGTCATTATGGTAAGGCTCTCTGACAAGCGATACCTTTACCGTCTGGCCTGTGTTCGGGTTCGTCCTTAAAAAAGATTAGGGCTACGTGAGCTCGCAACGCCGCCATCCGCGCAAAGAGTTAATTAACCACCATGACTGAACCTTCTCGAGATCCGCCAAAAGCAGTGACCGTTCGGACACCGTGCCTTCATCGATCAACTCATCGCGTAACACCCCGGGCAATACGCCGTCAGTGATGGGCGGTGTGAATAAACTGCCGTCCATCTGATACACCACATTAGCAATCGCACTTTCGGTGACACATCCCAGCTCATTTACAAGCAGTGGCGACACACCATCAGGCACCTCAGCAACCGCCCGCTCATAGGCCTCTCGGCGACTCGTTTTATGGATGAGGAAGGGATCCCCAGAGTCAACGGGGGTCGACGAGACTGAAAGACGTAAATATTCACGGTCGGTAGCAACTGCGTCCGGAACAAAGGGATGAAGGGTATGAATAAGAGCACCACATCGATTGAGTTGCAGTCGCAAGCGCCAATGTTTGGTGCTATCGATAGAGCTTATTAACTCATTAAGGTATGACTCAGCGGCCTGTCTATCAAACCTAAAAGACCAATACCGTGCCGAATTTTCAAGCCGGGATAAATGACGCGCGAGGCGAGTAATCTTACCTTCGCTGATACCCATGGTTTCAAACAAATGAAAGCGGGGATCAGGCTGCTTTAGTATGCGCGCTTTTGTCTGCAGCTCTTCAAACTCGTCGCTAGGATCCGAATCCCACACAATGCCGCAACCTACACCAAACCGGCTCTTCCCACTGCGTGAATCACTCCAGGCGGTTCTTATAGCAACATTAAAACTGGCAAATCCGGACGGCTTAATAATACCTAGCGCGCCGGTATAAAGTTCTCGTGGGCTTTCTTCTAAGCCATCAATGACATCGACCGCTGCGTGCTTTGGTGCACCTGTGATCGACGCCGCCGGAAACAGGGCTGTAAAAATATCTGCGATGCTGGCTGATACCTCGGTTTTAACCGTTGAGGTCATTTGCCAAACGCTGGGGTAGCGCTCAACCCCAAACAATTCATCGACAGAAACTTTGCCAGTAGACGACAAGCGAGCAAGGTCGTTACGCACCATATCAGTGATCATGACATTCTCAGCTCGGTTCTTTGCCGAGGTCTGCAGCCACTGCGCATTGGCCTCGTCCGCTAGGGCTTCAGATTTACGCCCTACCGTACCTTTCATAGGTTTGCTCCACACCACACCGGCTTCACGCTCGAAAAACAGCTCGGGAGAAGCGGAGCAAACCGTCACCTCGGGTCCACTCATAAAAACAGCATGCGGCATATCTTGTGACCACCGCGCAAAATCCGCCAGGGTCACCTGCCCCTCATTCGACATGCGAGCCGTGAGGTTGATCTGGTAGACCTCTCCCGCTCCAATCATAGACTTAATACGATCAACCTTGGACTCAAATGATTCCCGAGACTCCAAGAGATGCCAGTCAGCAATCGTTTGTTCACCAG
>Ga0163111_10002595_pt1 | contig 11507 bp, 5 predicted proteins | sample CRUFie1St18metaG_FD_109645 | JGI IMG/M metagenome (GOLD analysis project Ga0163111, IMG submission 109645) | Marine microbial communities from the Costa Rica Dome - CRUD Field 142mm St18 metaG | ecosystem: Environmental > Aquatic > Marine > Oceanic > Photic zone | place: Costa Rica: the Eastern... | reverse complement strand
CTAAATATTATCTGTTGCATTGACTAATTCACGGGCAATACTGGTTTCTCCCATAGAGTGTCCAGCATCAGGAACAATGATTAATTTGCTTTCAGGTAACGCTTTATGCAATTCCCATGCACTAACAGTTGGGCATACCATATCATAGCGACCTTGTACAATGACCGTTGGAATGTGTTTAACCGTCTCGGCATTATTAAGAATATGGCCATCTTCGACGAATATTCCATTGATGAAATAATGGCACTCAATTCTAGCGAAAGCAACAGCAAAATCTAGATCTTCGGCTTTATCTAGATATTCTGGATCAGGAAATAATCGGCTTGTTGCCATTTCCCACCTAGTCCATTCTTTAGCTGCTGCTCTTCTAATTTTAACATCTTCGTGAGTTAATCTTTGATAATAGGCGGTGATTAAATCGTGTCTTTCTTCAAGCGGGATGTGATGCGAATATGGCTCAAAAGCATCAGGAAAAACATGGCTTGCACCGTGTTGATAGAACCATTGCAACTCACTTTTACGGCACATGAATATTCCCCGTAAAATCAAACTTTGAGCCCTACTGGGATGATTTTGAGCATAAATTAACGCTAAGGTTGAACCCCAAGAACCACCAAACACATGCCAAGAATCAAGGCCCAAATGCTCTCTTAATGCCTCAATATCTGCAACGGAATTTTGCGTATTGTTTTCTTGTAATTCTGCATATGGTGTAGATTTACCACAGCCTCGTTGGTCAAATTGAATTATGTCAAATTTTTCTGGATTGAAGTATTGGCGATATGCGGGTTGAGAGCCTCCTCCTGGGCCACCATGGATGACTATTACAGGCTCGCCCGAAGGATTGCCGCTACGTTCCCAAAAGATTGTATGCATGCTAGATACTTGTAACATTCCAGTTGCATGTGGTGATATTTTTGGATACAATACTGTGTCTACTGATGATTCATCGGCCATGTACGGACTTTAAACTCGCAGTTGGTAATGTTTTTTGATAGATGACACGATTTATTGAGTGAGCAGTATAGGAGCAAGTATGGAGAGAAGACCGGCAACTGATGTATTCCATGATTGGGCTTTAGTTGGCAAAGATGAAGGAATGGAAAAAGGACATGCATTTGCTGTAAATGAAATGCTAGACTTCATCTTCGAACAGGCTCAAGAGTTGCCAGACAACTTTTCAGCAATTGACGTCGGATGTGGAAATGGCTGGGTAGTTCGACTATTGAAAAATCACTTTGCTTGTGATTATGCTGAAGGGATTGATGGCGCAGCTGCCATGATTGAGAAGGCCGAATCAATTGACCCAGAGGGTAATTACTCAAAGCGTACCTTACCAGATTTCAAACCCTCAAGAAAATATGATTTTTTACATTCAATGGAGTTTCTATACTATCTCGATGACCCACAAAATATGCTTAAATTATTTTTTGACCAATGGATAAACTCACGCGGCTGGGCGGTTATTGGCATCGACCACTATCTTGAAAATGAGGAAAGTCTGGCTTGGCCTGAACATGTTGGAGTAAATATGACTACGCTAAGTATTAATCAATGGCTAGAGGCTTGGAGAAATGCTGGATTCTCTAATATCAAGCACTGGCGGACTGGAAAAGAATCAGCGGAAACTCTAATTATCGCTGGTCAAAAATTAGCTTGAATTATTATTTTCAAATATCGAATCTATAGCTTCACAACTAAAACATTGCTTACCATCAATGCTTGAACAGCTCTCTGGTTCTTCCACAGTTGATGGTTCGGCGGATAATTTAGCGATCCATTCTAAATGTGATAGTAAATTGCGCTTAGCGATTGTAAACTCTTCATTTGTTAATTCAACACACCTACCCGATGCGGCAATCAATATTGCTGGCGGTAAAATCTCTCGTCGCTCTTGTTCTGGTTTATCCGATTCTATCGCCTCGAGAGCTAATGAATAGAGTGTCAACTGAAACTTATGCTTTTCGAGAATATCTTTTTCTGCGGTGGTTAGGGGAAACCTACTCAATGGGTCTCCCTGGATAATTTGTAGGCTAGAGCCTTCATTTGGATTATCTGGGTTGAAATCTCCTCTGCAACCTGTGGTCTTTAGGTCGACTACCTGTAAGAAGCCACGCTTGCTTGCATCTCTAAATGCTAAAACTAAGTCAGCTCGGCCATCGAAACTGATCTCAACACTTGCCACTTCTGCTAGCTTTTTCAACCCCTGAGTTGAGAAGCCTAATCGATAAATATCTTTGAGCGTAATTTTGTGCTTAAAGAAAAAGGGCAATTCAGTTCTCAACGCTTCTGGAGTGCGGTTGTGATATGTTTGACCTGCCGAAAATTTACCAATTAACCCTTGATTAACCAGTTTAGCAAGATGTAGCAACCTGTCTCTCATCATAAGCGCTCTTTGTTTTTCGAATCCTTCAGTGGAAAATGAAAGTCCTTCCTCAAGTAATACTTCTTCAACTAACTCAGGGTCCAGTAAGTCGTTTGTATTCTTATTTTGCCATGTTTTTGGTAGAGGTAAAATAACCGGCTGGTTTTTCTCAAATGGGTTTTCTAACCCCAGTTCTAATAATCTATGCATCAATAGACCAAATAATTTAGGCTCACAAAACAAGTCGCCGGAGGTTTGTTCAGAGAATTGCAACTCTCTTATTCTCAACATACCTGGGAACCAACCTTTGATTTCTGAAATCCAAAAACTTCGTTTACAGTCAAAACTTGTATCTAGTTCATTTGGACTCAATCTTATCTTGTGCTGAACGGGAAACATAGTCGGTTTTTCAGCCGCAGGGCTGGCATACTTTTCGAGAGCCGTCGTTGCCTGAGATTCTATATTGTGCCATTTCTCTAACGGCGTGATTTGGTTGCCAGACTCGAAACATTCTGGGCCATGATATATTCTAATTGATTCAACGCATTCTCCGCCGAGCATGGCATCTTGATACAAAGAATATGGGTCTAATTTGACAAGAGTTTCTTGATAGGGAGATAGGGCAGCGTCGAATATATCATCTGGTAATAACCAAGGAGAATCTGTGATATTGTTGCTGTGTGAAATGTTTCTTAACCCGTCTAATAACATTGAACCCATGGTATTTTTTGAAGGCTTACTCTTGAAAGATAGCTCATTACTAGATTCGTCCATAGTGCAGCTAGTATTTGGGGAACCAACCAAGATTAAATGATCTTCAACCCTAGTCAAGGCAACGTAGAATTCTCTTCGTCGTTCTGCTTGTCTTTGGGCAGAGTCGATGTTTTTGGCAAATTCCCATAAACCATCGTAAGGCCTGTCTCTTGACGCCCAAGGATTTATTCGTCCTGCGACTACCTCTGGCGTGACTAATACGTTGTTGCGGGCGGCTAATGATGAATCTGACTTACCGGCGTGAAACAGTCCAGAAACTACTACAATCCTAGATTGCAGGCCTTTTGCTCCATGAATTGTCATTATTTTTACTGCCCCACCAGAAGGGATAGTTTTAGATTGAGGGCCTTTATTTTCCAAGCCCTTCAATGACTGTAAGTGTGAGTGAATTTCGGTTGCTTCGTGACCATACTCACATCCAATATCATAAATTAGTGAACACCAGAGCTCGGCATTCTGCCTTGCCGTATCATCTGGATATGCCATCAATAAATCGGAATGGTCAAGAACAACATCAAAAATTTCGTGTACTGCCCCCTTGAAAGCCAATGTACTAATATGATTAATCAGTGATTTTCCACGCTGAGAAGTGGCACCTTGCTCAATTAACGGCCACCAGTTGTCTGAGTGTTTCTTACCAGAAAATATCTCATGTATTTGATTGTCATTCAAGCCCGAGATAGGAGAACGAGCGAATGATACCGCAGCAAATTTTGAGCCTGGATAAGCCACTAAATTTAGCACCGACATGAGGGCATTAACTATCGGACGTTTCAACAATTCACCCTGCCGATCAGAGATTACCGGAATACCACGCGCCTCAAGTCGCCGTAGCAAATCTGAGATGTGTTTTCGAGAATGTACCAAAATAGTGATGTCTTCAGGAAGATAGTTGTTATTTGCTTCCTCTATTTCAGTAAACTTGGCTTCTTTAGCATTCCACAATCTAGTTCTTTTCCCAGTTAGCAAACTATGCAATCTTAAAGCGATTAATTCGTGTTCGAGGTGTATACTTTTAGAACTAGGATCAGAGAAAACATCGTTTGTTTTCATTAAATCTAGCAGAGGAGTGGCATTGGAAGATTGTAATGGTAAAAGCCATTCTAGCTTGCCCTCGGTTCTATCATCACGAAACGGCCGTAAATCCTGTGCACTAGCATGCCAGTCGCCCGGCAATATATGGTGCCTTGAATCAAAAACATCACTGAAAATGCCATTCATTGTTAGCATCAAATTATGTAAAGTTCTATGGTTAGATGTAAGATCTATATGTCCTAAATTTCTATTAGTAAGTCTCTCTTTCGAAATTGGAATATAGTGCTTAAACTCTTTTGGAGAATCTTCGAAAGCTGCTGAAATGTGTTGCCATGGCATTGATTTTTGCGGACCAGATTCACCTAAATGGTCATTAGAAAAAGATCCTATTTCACCGCCTGCACCAACTGGTCGAGGATCTCTACCGTGGTTTTCCTTTCGCAGATGTAAAAGCCTTGGTTCGGAAAATTCTGTTTGATTAACTATCTTGATATTAGCTACAGTTCGCTGCATTACGGTAACTTCTGCCTGTCTAAATCGATATATGCTTTGCTTCATATCGCCGACAATACAGATTGTCGGATCCCAAGGCCCCGGGGGTGGTTCTGGGTCACCGGCCTCATGCTTTCTTCGGCCCCATAACCTAGATAATAGTCTGAAATGGGCTGGATTAGTATCTTGATATTCATCGATGATGAACGCCCCATATCTTCTGCGAATCGTTTGAAGAACAGTAAATCTATTTTGCAAATCTTCATGACACTTAGGGAAATTTTCTGCTAATCTTAATGCGGAATAGATGTGTAAATCTAACCACGGTTCATCGTCTAAACTATCCAACGCATCTACGACGCTTGGTGGATATTCATAGCGAACGGAATCGGGACACCTAGCCAATAATAAATCAGCAGCCAACCTTTGAATGTCATCAAAATCATGTACTCCTTCGTTTGATTTCTTCAATTTCATAATATCTTGACAGCCGGAATGAACGATTAGCAAATCAGAAAGTATCGTTGATTGAAGTTCTTTAGAAATCGACAACTTACCTTTTGGAGCAACGTCTTGTAACTCATCGTTGATTGATTGGGCTCTCAACTCGCAATCAGAATCCATGAAGGGGAGTTGGGAAGTAGGGCTCAGCAAAAAAGAGCTGCGGCCCAGAATTCTCAAAAGCCGGCCTTCTTTACTTGAGAGCAGGTTATTCATCTCAACCCCTATTTTCAACAACTCGTCGAAAATAGCTGTTTTGGTCGAACCTGGTACACCTTTTACTTTGGACTTGGAAAATAGCCCTGGCATCCACCCATTACAATGATTTTGTTGTGGTAAGCCACCCTTGGGGAAAAACGTCATTTCATTTTTTAACAGTGTTGAATATGTAGTAGACGCTAAAGCGACAAGCCAAACCCACTGCAATTTTCCTTTTGCATCGCTTGGATAGGATTCTCGTGCTAGATCTACAAGATGATTAAACCGAGTTGCCGAAGTCGCTTGCTCGGCCTCACAACTCAAAACCAAGGCATTATACTCAGATAAAACCACGTCCACCCATGAATTTAGTTGAGAGTGTAAATTATTGGCGAACTCGTCGATTATGTTTGCTGCTGGTTCGAGGAACATGTCAAGTAAGATTTCAGTATCAAGTGGTTTAGATTGGCCCCATTCTATACCTTTTTGTCGAGACCGTTTTTTCATCGACCTCTTAGATTCCTCAACAAATAATGACTTAGTTAACATTCCATTAAGTATCACTTCAGCCCTTGCTTGTCCACCAACTAAAATTGCCAATCGATTTCTTGACTCAATGAAATTGCTTGCATCTGCACGAACCCCTGCCTCTATAGCATCAATGTCCGATCTTATCCGCCAGGCTGAGTGAATAGTTTCCTGGATTAGAAGAGGTGATCTCACCTCAGAAATTTGTTCTTTACTAGGGTTTATCGAAACTAGATCAATGTTTGGAGAAACTAATTGCAATAAAAATGAGTCAATCGTAGAAATTGGGGCTTCATCTAGTGAAGACAATAACATCTCAATATCTCCGGACCGGCGAATTCTAGGGTCAAAAACCCCTTCATCTTTGCTCGTAGGCATTGAGCGCGTACGCTCCAAGCGTGCTCTAATTCGAGACTTTAATTCTGCCGCGGCTTTCTTGGTGAAGGTTATTGCCACTACTTCGCTGGGTAGTAATCCTTGCCATTCCTCCATTTCGGTTCGTTCCCTTGAAGGTGCTCTAAGAGCGCCGTGGCCTTGTAATGGCTTTCTTGGTCCAGTAGGAAGGAGAATGCGAGATCTTTGCTCTGGGGTGATGAGGTGTTGAACATATCTTTCAGCCATTACAGTTGTTTTCCCAGTTCCTGCACCTGCATCTAGAGCAATGTGCTTATCTAAGTCCAAACCAAGTATCTGACTATCATTGAATGTTATCATTACTACGCCCCCCCAAGTTCTGCTGATGGGCTCATTCCACTAGTCTTACAGTAGTAGCACTGTTTGCACGGAGTAGGGTGAAAATTCCCTTCTTCCGCAGATGAAATAGCACGCGCTGATGTTTGAATTCTCTCCTCAATCCAGGCTCTAAATCTACTCGTGTAACTATCGCCGGCATCTTGTTGAGTGTGGAAATGATTAGCGGTATAATTCGTCACAACCCCAATTGATACATCGGCAAGATATTTGAAAATCGAATCGTCAATCTCTACATAGTGATGGGTTTCTTCGCCCACTTCGCTTATTCCTACCCCGACTACTCGATCATTTGGATTGGCATATTCCCATGCTCTAGCATATAACGCCAATTGAACCTCATCAAAAATCGCAGTTCTATGGCGACTACCCTGTTTACCTTGTTTAGGACCTTCAATATTCTTTAAATCTCTAATTATAACCCATCTCTGTTGTTCGTTTAGTATACCATCGTTCCTAGCTCGCTCTCTATTTTCATCGGAGATTAAAACCGCATCGACTCGGTCAATTCTGCCCGATAATCGGAAAGTAAAATCCGCTTTGTCATTCAGTTTAGTTGTGATGACACAAGCGTTACTATTGGAGGCTAGGTTCCATTCACACGCTATTGGTGCACTATTCTTGAGAGCCAGTTCTGCCTCAAGCATTCTACCAATTCTTCCAATTGGTTCTAACACAATTTCAGCGGCTAGATGTTGTTGCCAAACGCTCGAATCGATTCCTAGCATGTCGCGACATCTATGATGTGCTACCGCATTCTTTCGCGCTAACCATGGAGCATTTTGTTGGATAAATTCTAATGCTGTATTCCATAATTTTTCAATTGTGTCTAATTTACCTTTGAAGATGGGAATTGGCGAGGATGCTGGTGAGCCACCAACAACTAAACCATGCACTTCAAGTATATGACCCAAAATCTCGTGAACCAATAACCCTCTTGTTCTACTATCAATATCTTCACTAGAATCTTCTGGTTGACTTGCTAATAAGTGCTTTTCAAGCCAAGCACCCCGTGGACATCTCAACCAAGATTGAATTCTGCTTGCAGACCAAAATTGCTGGTTGAGCTTTTGTGCCGTTTTACCGATTACAGACTGAAATACTTCACTGCCAAATTCAAATGGTGGCAAAGGTCTGGGATCAATTGCAGGACTATTCGATCTCGACCCCTTTTTTCCAAGATGTGGCCATGATTTGGCGTCAGTCGTTACCATTCCAGCTTGGGATTTAGAAGGTCGTAGTACCAAATTATCGACCGAAACCATGAAATTTCTAGATTCCCATCCTAGGAAGTCCCCCTTTTGAAGAGTCTTGTGAGTTGGTTGTCGTTTCAGTCGATCGTTAAAAATTTCATATTCGTGGGATTTCGCTAGATTAGTTAATGAAATCGGTGCTCGATTGATTGCTTGGTTGTTGGCTAATTTTAGTCCAGCCCTTTGGATGTGATCTCTTCCTCTATCGCCTGAGCGATTGCCGGTAGCACCCCGAGTTGACATTGTCATTGAAAACGGTCGTGGTGTAAGCCACCCCGTCTGTTTAGGTTTATTTGAAGCAGATAAATTCCACGGCCTATCGGAATTATCGGTATCATAATTATCTGGATTGACAAAGGACGGTATATTCTTCATTGTTTGAAAATCGCCGAGATTCTTTTGATGCTGTAAAAACTCTGCTAGCGGAGCACAAGGTCCTGCTGCCTCATCTAACGTACTATCCATTATTACAACGGCCTCTGCAGCATTTAGTAAGTGCTTGAGGTGGTGCCTCGCTTTACGAATTTCGATATCTTGGTTTAGTATACCTAATTTGAGTCTTGATTCAGTGTCAAGCCACGGCACTTTAGGTGCTTTCATCAGCCAAGATTCCGCATCTAAACCAGATAAAATGATTAAATCTGCTTCCATTCCAAATGCTTGTTCGGGAGTTAAAATAACAATATCTTTTGATTCAGTTCTTGTAGATGGCAGTTCTGTTTTATCGATTATCCGCAAAATATGTGAGATGAAGTCATTGAAATTTTCCGGTAACTTAAGTCCTAATTGATTTAGTTCACCCATAATTCGATGGTGTTCCTCATATACAATTTGCAGTGCTGGAATGGCCCTAGAGAATTTAGCCTCATGTGAAACCAGTTTGGTGAGATCTAAAGATTGTAAAATCGCATTCAACCATTCTGTACCATTTTTAGGCTGCTCTATTAATGGTAATTTTGCCGATGATGAGCAGCCGAGATAATCCCTTTTTGACAGTTCATTTGACTCATGGCAAAGAGGAGTCCACATTTTCACAATATTCGCTAACCACCATTGTGTTTCCTCGAACTTTTGCTCCATTATTGCTTCATCGCTTCCAAGGGCCGGCTTTGCAATTGACAAAGTGTACATCCACCTCTCTAGCGCGCCGGGGCCACCTAGGACATGGAAATTAAGTGATATATTCTGTAGAATGTCTAGATGGGGTTGGGGTTTCCAATCGGGGAATAACGGATGGGTAAGTTCTGAGAGAACTGAAAATTTTAGGGGAAAACTAGTGTTTTCGATTAATCTTCTAAGTTTGTTAAAGGACCATGATTCTAAACCGTCCCCCATCCTCAAAGCATTCAACAAACCAGCGATTGAGGATTGCTCGCGTAATCTACTCGACTGCAGATTGCAAAGTAAACCCAAATCGTTCAACCTCGTTGTCCAGAAATTTATGTTGTTATCTGCAGCAGCATCGACGATAATTATCTCGCCTTGATTGGTTTTTAGATAATCACTAACTAATTCTACTGTCGAAGAAATGTTGTGTTCTTTCCTTTCCAATGATATTCGGTGCCATTTAGTTGCCTTTTGAATTCCGGCTTCTGACTTCCATTCTAATTCATCAGTTAATTTAGACATTTTGTGGGCTGGTAACCAGTTTGGTATCGTCTTTTCAGTAGACCAATCAACATCTTCGATGTAAGCGCCATGGAAACCTAGACGGAAAGACCCGGGGTTACATAGCTGGTGAATGGGAACCATTTTTGAAAGTAAATTTAGCAACTCTCTATCCATCTCGGTAAATTCTGGGCTGTGATCTAGCATTACTATTCCACTCAATCCCTTTAATGTGAATGGAATTTCGTCGCATGTTAACAGTTTATCATACAAATGAATCTTCATCAAATGTGGGTGTGTTTTATTTGTTCGCTTTTCAAGCTGCTTTAGCAACGCTCTAAACTCTTTGACACCTGGATCGTTATCCCAATTCCATGGAGGTTTTAATTCGCTCAACTCCTTATGTAATTGAAGTAATCTCTCAGTCTTATACTCACTCCACTTCCTATCTTCAGCGGCAGTGAACATAAACGGGAACTTTCCAGCGTTGGCCCATTTTACCATGTTTTGATGAACGAGGGTGAATAATAAACTGTCATTGTCGATAACGTTAGGCAGCCTTAGGTCGAGAAACAGTGAACTGAATAAGCGCTTTAGAGTCAAATGCTTTGAGGTGTCGATTGATGAAATGTGTTCGGAAAGTTTTGCTAACCAAGCTTTTCTGGTATTTTCTGATGGATAAATAATCAATTTTTCGGCTTTTGGGTTTGCAATTAAATCTTCTACTAGCCACTCTGGCATTAATTGCCCACTAGGAGTGGGTTCAATGGTGACTCTTGTAGTAGATTCCACTTCATCACACCCCGTACATATCACCAAACTGGCGGCAGTTATTGAAGACTACCGCCGTTTTTCATAATAAATGCCATAATTGGACCATAATCAAATTACAGATGAGTTCAAGACATACATTGACTTGGTAGTGGTATGCGAAAGATTCTAGCTTTTTCCTTAGTCTTCTTTTTTGTTATGATGTCTGTGTCAACTTCAGTTGCAAAACCTGCTGTTGAAACCAGTAATGGGCCAGTATTTGGTGGCCAACATACTGACGCCAATAACCAATCAAATCAGACAGCCAAAATTAGTTTATTGCCAGCGGTTGCTGAAGATTTTACCGCTACTTGGTGTACCAATTGTGTCAAAGTTGAGCATGCTCTTGATGAACTTGAAGTTGATGGGTTGTTACAGAAATATGAATTCCATGTAAACCCCGACCTAGATGAGTCCGGTTTTGGGTCTGTGGACATCACTCAACATCTTGATTCGCGGTATGGTGCAGAAAGCCCCCCTTTAGTTGCGATTAACGGAACTATCAAGAAACATGGCAGCCTTCCGGAATCTGATAGTTTGGTTAATGATTACCGAAATATGATGCAAAATCCGTTGGATTTGGGTGATGCGTCCTCATCATTCATATGGACTCCATCAACCGATAATATGGGCGTTATAACCTGGAATCTAGATGCGGATTTATCTGCTTATCCAGAAGCAACTTTGAGTGTTAATGCGTGGATAGTCGAACAATCTGCCGAATTTGATGGTGGAAGTAACGGGCAGGGGACTTATTTTGATTTGGTGCGCCAAATTACCGACCTGGGAAGTAATCCTCAAGGAACTGCAAATATTACCATTCCAACACCTCATGACGGTGATGATTTAGAAGTGCATTTGGTTTACCTGCTCAACATGCCATCAGCCGAAGATTCTGTACCTAGCGATGGTGGAGGAGAAAATAAGGAGACTAATTCTGTACCCGGTTTTGGAGTTATGATTACTTTGGTTGCAGGGTTTTCTGCCGCACTAGTTGCTAGAAGAATATAATTCTTCAAACACTGATCGTTCTAAACACTTCAATGGCCTTATCAATATCTTCGTCCGTAACATGAAGATGGGTTACTGCCCTTACTGCGGTTGGCCCAACATCCAGTACATCTATTCCGTGATTAGATAGTTGCGCCATTAATTCCTTGGCACCCATTTTGCTATCGATGTAAACCATATTG
>Ga0163111_10002594_pt1 | contig 11508 bp, 9 predicted proteins | sample CRUFie1St18metaG_FD_109645 | JGI IMG/M metagenome (GOLD analysis project Ga0163111, IMG submission 109645) | Marine microbial communities from the Costa Rica Dome - CRUD Field 142mm St18 metaG | ecosystem: Environmental > Aquatic > Marine > Oceanic > Photic zone | place: Costa Rica: the Eastern... | reverse complement strand
TTGATGCCGCGGGCCAACCGGGCCGCCATTTTGTTCGCGTGTGCCGCATGCCGTAGCCATGCACCCTCGCGCAAGAGATGAACCCAGGGAGCTGCAATAAAGCGCATCTTGGAGGCCAATTGACCAGCTTGCTTGCAGCGCCATTCAAATTCGTGGGCCAGATCGTGATTAAAAAATACTACTGCATCACCCACAGGCGCTCCGTTTTTTGTGCAGCCAAAGCTTAGGATATCCACTCCTGCCTTCCAGGTGATTTCCTTGGGGGCGACTTTAAGTTGCGCCACCGCATTGGCAAACCGAGCTCCATCCATGTGAATTTTGAGCTCATGCTTCTTTGCCACACGATGAATGGCCTGCAATTGGGCAGGCTGATAAAGGGTGCCCAGTTCGGTTGCTTGCGTAAGCGTCACCGCTCGGGTTTTGGGAAAGTGTAAATCTGTCCGTTTAAGAACGGCCGATTCAATCCCCTGAGGTGTCATCCGACCATTGGCACCGGGAACTAACTGTACTTTAGTTCCATTGGAAAAAAATTCCGGGGCACCACATTCATCCTGTTCCACATGAGCATTTTCGTGACATAAAATACTATGATAACTCCGGCAGGTGGAAGCCAGCGCGAGGGAATTGGCTGCTGTCCCGTTAAAGACGAAGAAGACTTCGCAATCAGTCTCAAATACTTCACGAATTAGGTCGGACGCCTGTTTGGTCCAACGGTCATCACCGTAGCCCGGCGCGTGGTTTTGATTGGCCTCTTCCAGCGCCGTCCAAGCCTCGGGACAAATCCCCGAGTTGTTGTCGCTGGCAAAATTACGTGGCCGCTTCATGGGTGCGTTGTACGTCAGTACACCGCCCTTGCCAACCCACTAATCAGCCCTCAACAAATGCCGCCGCAAAAATTGGACGGTAGTAAGAAATTGAAAGGTGCGATTAGTCTGTTTGCGAAATCCGTGACCTTCATCCTTGGCCAGCAAATACCATGTTTCGATGTCTTTCTTCCTCAGAGCAGCCTCAATTTGGGCACTTTCACTTGCTGGCACACGCGGGTCATTGGCGCCCTGCACGATGAGCAGGGGACGCGTGATTTTTTCAACATGCGTGAGCGGCGATAGTTCCTGTAAAAACTTTCGCATCTCAGGTAGGCGCTCGTTGCCATACTCCACCCTCCGCAGGTCGCGACGGTAGTCGCTGGTGTTTTCCAGGAAGGTCACAAAATTGGAAATGCCCACCACGTCGATACCGCAACGCACAAAGTTGTTCAGGTTTACCATGCTGTGCAGCGCCATAAAGCCACCGTAGCTGCCGCCCATCACCGCAATCCGGTTTTGATCCCACAACGGGTTGGCGGCCACGGCATTGTAAATCCGCTCAATATCCAGCAGCACCTTGGCGCGACCCTCACCGTTGTCGGCTTTCAAAAACTTTTTACCATACCCGCGAGAGCCCCTCACATTCGGGCATATGAGAACAATCTGTTCCTCGGTGGTTAGAAAATTGTAACGCCCCATGAAACGCGGGCGAAACTGACTTTCCGGTCCGCCATGAAACCAGACAACCACCGGCGAAGGGCGCGTTGGTTGGGCAGGCAAAAACTGATTACCCGTAATGCGACCGGGCAAATACACCCAGGCATCAAACCGGCTACCATCAGCGCTGCGCCACTCCAACCGGCGCGGTAGACTCAATTGATCCACCTTGATGCCTGTCAGATCACTATCCAGCCACGTCAACTGCTCCTGTGTGCTGACATTCAAATGCACCACTTTGCCTGGCGACAGCGCCCAATCAAAGCCGTACATCAGATCCCTATCCGAAGCCCAGGCGAGTTGATGAATCACGCCCGACGGCATCTGCGGATTCCATAACAGCTCACCAGTCATCGAATTGAGCACCCGTAATTTACTGGCGCCACCCTCATTGGTCACCACTGCCAACTGCCGACCATCAGGTGCCACCTCAATCGCCTCCACATCCCAGCGTACCTGCGGTAGAAAATATTTGTACTCGCCAGTGCTCAAATCCAATCGAGTGAGTCGTTGGAATTCAAACCCGTCGTCCGAGCTGAAATAAACCGCCCGCATCCGAGGATCAAAACGCGCGTTCTGGTGACTAACCGGCACACTCAACTTTGGCGTGAGTGGCGACAAGTTTCCGCCCACAGTATCGACAATATGCAGGCGCGATTCGTTGATGGAGATGTACTCCATTAGGATCATCAAGGCCCCGTCGCGCGACCAGTCTTCAATCCACCAACCGCCGCCATCCAGACGAGCTAGCAGTTTTTCACTGCCCGCCTTCAAGGGATCGGCAATATAAAGGTCGTTGTCCCGCCCGTTGCGCTTGGGCGAGAAATACGCGATCCGATCGCCCTTGGGCGACCAGTGCGCGCCCGTGTGGCGGTTTTTTCCATCGGTGGTCCGCACTGATTTCCCCGTCGCCAAATTGTGGTGAAACACCTGATAACGCTCGCTACCACCTTCGTCTTTAAGATAAATCAGCGCCCGATCATTCACCGGATTTAGAACCGCCCCCCGCACCGGCTCCTGACCAAAAGTGACCTGTCGCGGCTGGCCCTTGGGTTTATTCAGCACATGCAACTGGCTCACTTCGCCCTTGGGCGGACGTTGAGAAATTAAAACCGTCACGTTCGTACCCTTAAGCTGCCAATCCTGAAAACGTACAGGCCGCACCTGCAAATATGGAGCAGCTTGCTCAGCCAACAAATCCGGAATCTCCGGAACACCGCGGGTTTCCATTTGCGGGGGTGGCGGAACCGCTGCCCACGAGAAACCCAACAACCCCATGAGAATGAAGCCAAATCGTAACATGCTCAAAAAAGGATTCAGCCTGCCCCAACTCCGACAATCAAGCGTAAACGCATTACGACCAAGTCACAAACCTTGCGCCGCCCACGCCCCTCGGGCATCCTTCGCCCATGGCCATTGTCAAAAAACTACTGCACACCCGCTATCGCGTTGACGATCTGGAAACCTCGATAAAATTTTACACTGAGATTCTTGGGCTGACCGAGACGCGCCGGCACAAATCGCCGCGCGGCTCGGAGTTAGTGTTTCTTGCTACGCCCAATAGCGATGAGGAGATCGAGCTATGCAGCTACCCCAGCAGCGGCGGCGTGCAGGTTCAGGAGGATCTCACGCACCTGGCCTTTGAGGTGGAGAGCTTGGTGGAATTTGAAAAACACATCCAATCACTTGGCGTGGAATACTCCGATGGCCCACACATGAAAGACAGCGGCGGTGGCTTTGCTTTTATCGATGCGCCGGAAGGTTACGAGATTGAACTGATCGAAAAGGCGCCCGAAAGCAGCGGGTATTAGAATGATTTGGCGTGCCGGCGATCGCGCGTGGGAGTTTCCACGCAGCCCGCTCATCATGGGCATCGTCAATGTCACGCCCGATTCCTTTTCCGACGGCGGCCAACACGCGACCCCCGAAGCCGCCGTGACGCACGCGCTGTCACTCGCAGCGGAGGGCGCAGACATCCTCGACATCGGCGGTGAATCCACCCGCCCTGGCGCGCCTACGGTCTCCGAATCCGAGGAACTGGCCCGCGTGATTCCGGTCATCGAACAACTCGCCGGACAAACCGAAGCCGCCCTGTCCATCGATACCCAGAAACCCGCCGTAGCTGAGGCCGCCATATCCGCCGGCGCGGTGATCATCAACGATATTGCCGCCAATCGGACCGAACCACAAATGTGGAAAATAGTCGCCGCCACCCGTGCCGGTTATGTAGCTATGCACATGCAAGGCACCCCACAAACCATGCAGGATCGGCCGGAGTACACCGAAGTGGTGGCCGAGGTGCGCGCGTTTTTTGAAGAACGCCTGGAGCGGCTCAAAAAGGCCGGCTTAAATGCCGAACAGGTGATGTTCGATCCGGGCATTGGATTTGGCAAAACGGTTGAGCATAATTTGGCGTTGCTCACCGGATTGGAGCGTTTTAAAAATATGAAGCGGCCTTTGTTGGTGGGTGCCTCGCGCAAGTCGTTTATTGGCCGTCTCACCGAGGCCGCAGTGGAAGATCGTTTGGCCGGGAGTCTGGCGTGCGCCTGTCGCGCCGCCGAAGCCGGAGCCGCCGTTCTCCGCGTGCATGATGTCAAAGAAACCAATCAGGCACTGCAAACCTGGAATGCCATCCGCTAATTCATGGACGGAGACAGCCTTAGTATAGCCGCCGAAATCCCGCCTTTCCTGATCAGCATCTGGGAATGGCTGAAGCTGGACTGGCTGTGGATTCTCCGCGCGTTGGTTGAGATCTCCGCCTTAGCCATTGGCATCTATTATATTTTCACCTTTTTGCAACGTTCACGCGGTTGGCCTGTGGTGCTCGGATTCCTATTCCTGATGGGGATCACCACGCTCATTGCCTTGCTGGAATTGCAGGTGCTCCGGTGGTTGCTCCAGCAATTGTTCCTGTTCACCACCGTGGCCATCCTTATCATTTTCCAACCCGAACTACGCCGCCTCTTAGCGGAATTAGGCAACTTGCCCATCTTTTCATCAGACGAAGATAGCCCACTGGATGTCGATGCGGTCGTGCAGGCCACTGACCAACTTGCCCGCCAACGCACCGGCGGCATCATCGCCATCGAGCGCGCTGTGGATATCCACCAGGAAACCGGCAGCGGCGTGCTGGTGGATTGCGCGCTGACATCGGAGATGTTGAATTCCATTTTCTTTCCCAACTCGCCCATGCACGATGGCGGCGTCGTAGTGCGGGGCGATCGCATCATGTATGCCGCCTGTATTTTCCCACTCACCCGGCGCATTGACATTAACAACACCCTCGGCACACGCCACCGCGCAGCTATTGGATTAAGCGAGGAAACCGATGCCATCGTGGTGCTCGTCTCCGAGGAAACCGGCGACATCGCCTACTGCCACAACGGCGCCCTGCACCGGCAAGTCTCCCTCAAGCAACTCAAGGATTTCCTGAACGACCAATTGAAATCTGATACCCCCACGGAAAAGCCGGCCAGCACACCGTTGCAGCGCCTGCGCGATTCCCTGCGGGCCGTGTTGGATCTAATCGAAAAGAAACTCCGGCCGGATACACGTTAACCTATGGCACGTGACTCACAATCCAAGGGCATAAGCGATTTCCTGATGAAGGTCATGTCGCTGATACTGGCGATCATGGTATGGTTCATAATCAAGACTGCCGCCGGGCTGTCCTATTCCAACGCCGAACCGAACCGCCCGGCGCGGCCGGAACAACCACCCCCGCCCCTCTCCAATCCTGACGCCCTCAAGGAAAACAATGGCACCGACAGCGAATAAAATCTTCGGCACCGATGGGGTGCGGGGTCGTGCAAATGTGGAACCGGTCACGGCTGAGACCGCCCTCAAGCTCGGGCGCGCCGCCGCGCATGTGTTCCGGGATCTCAACCCCGAATCTCGCAGCCGCCAGCGGCATCAGATTGTCATCGGCAAGGACACACGCCTCTCGGGCTACATGCTAGAGAATGCCCTCTCCAGCGGCATCTTGTCGATGGGCGTGGATGTGCTATTCATCGGCCCGTTGCCCACGCCCGGCGTGGCTCGGATCACCAACAGCCTGCGCGCCGATGCCGGCATTGTCGTCACCGCCTCACACAATCCGTATGACGACAACGGTATCAAGTTTTTCAATCACTACGGCTACAAGCTTGCCGACCCCATCGAGGAACAAATCGAAAACCTCGTGTTCAGCGGCGAGATTGATGACGTCCGCCCCACGGCCGATGCCATCGGCAAGGCCGTGCGCATCGACGACGCTCTCGGCCGGTATATCGAATACGCTAAACGCTCTTTTCCGCGCGGCCAAACGCTCGAGGGTGTAACCATCGTTGTCGATTGCGGTCACGGTGCCGCCTACAAGGCCACGCCCTGCACCCTGCGCGAGCTCGGTGCCAAGGTCATTGCCTACGGCAACGACCCCGACGGCACGAATATTAACGCCGGCTGCGGCTCCATGCATCCCGAGCAAATGTGTCATTGGGTGCAGGAACACAATGCCGACATCGGTATCGCGCATGACGGCGATGCAGACCGCGTGTTGTTGTGCGACGAAACCGGCACATTGATCGACGGCGACGACATCATGGCTATCGCCGCGCTGGAAATGCTGGCCGAAGGGTCATTAGCCAATAACACCCTCGTGACTACCGTGATGAGCAATGCCGGCCTCGACGCCGCCGTTGAGGCGTCCGGTGGTCGTACCGTGCGCACGCCCGTGGGTGACAAGCACGTGATCGATGCCATGTTGCAGCACGGCTATAATTTTGGCGGCGAACAAAGCGGCCACCTGATTTTCGGTGACCACGCCTCTACCGGTGACGGCCTCGTGGCGGCTCTGCAGATACTCCGTATCATGGCCGCCAAGCAACAACCCCTATCCAAGCTGGCCCAGTGCTGGACGCGTTTTCCGCAAAAGCTTACCAACTTGCACGTGACGGAGAAGAAACCCATTGAGGAACTCGAAGACGTCCCCGCGCTCGTGGACGATGCGGAATCTGCCCTGCAAGCAGAAGGCGGCCGCGTGTTGCTCCGTTATTCCGGCACCGAACCCAAAATCCGCCTCCTCCTTGAGGGTAAAGACGCCGCCACGTTGGATACGTGGAGCAAGAAAATCATGAGCGCCATCCAGGCGCAAATCGGGGAAGCGTAATCTGCAAAAACGAGTTCCAACTCATCCCAAATCAACTTTCAAAAATCCGTTCAGTTATTTTGAGGCAAGGTGGAACTTGTCCCTCCTCGCCCCGCTTCAACAGAACGGATGTACCGGACGGCAAATATAATCACCGCGGTAAACAACGCTCCGGACACCACCGAGTTTCTGAGAAACAAAATCGCCGGCGGAAAGCCCACCTTACCTACGGTTACCGATTGCACCCAACCGGCCACTGTCTTCGTGTACATCGGATCGCCCAACCAAACCAGCGTGTTGCTTCCGAAGAAAAACGCGCACGCACCCAGCATGCCGCCGCCAATCAATACGGCCGACGATTGTTTTTCTCCCAACCGCCACCCCATGGCAATCAATAGCAGGTACAGTGCATATGAACCAATCATACCGGCTGAAAACACTGAGTAGCCCATCGGCCGATAGACAAAATAATTCATCACCACATCACTGACGAAAAGTAGCCCCAACGGTACGGCCCACGCCCGCCAACCGCTCAGGTACAGCCCAGCACAAAAACAAATCGCATACACCGGGCTGAAGTTCGAGGGCAGTAGTCCCGGCCAACGCATGGCCGTGAAGAGTACCATCAAGCTAAGCAGCCAAGGGATGTGATTGGATCCTTTCATGCTATTCCTGCACGCCCAGTAGTTTTAGGCCATCATCAGCTACTTGTTCTAGCGTAAACCAATGCGACGCCTTCGCGGCCTTAATTTGAATCTTAAGATAATCTCCGGTCCAATGCGCACTGGTGAGTTCTACGGAGCCGGCGGTTTGAAGCTGATTGGCACTACGCAACAAACGTTGCTGAACCATGGGGTTTGCTTTGGGGCTGATGACCTCGGCCAAGGCATTGGTGGATTGCGTCAGCTGTTCGAAGATGGACAGGGCCGCCTTAGCTTCGACTGAATCCAGTGCCATGGGGCGCTCGACATATTCGTTCTCATTAGATCGCATAAACCCAAATGTGGCGATCCCCACCACAGCAACTCCGATGAAAATATATTGCGCGGTGGTCATCTTATTTCACTGACTTGAACAAGTGATCGTTGGTGTCACAAATATACCCAAGCTGATCATCGTTCACGGGATAGGTTTGATCCGGAGCCACCATTTCCACATGACCATCTCCCCACAACACAGTGGCCTTGCCGTTGTGGCGAAAGTGCGTATACGCCGTTTCCCAACCGGGCCAAGCGCGAGCCTGGGAAGGCGGCGTCCAAAACCAGTTTTCCTCCACCGGCCCCATCCAATTGCGGGCGGAATCGCCAAAGAGTACGGTCTCCACCGGGCTCTCCATAATCTGAGTGTCCAACCCACGGTACACGTAACTATAGCCAGGATCCCACCAGTTTCCATTTTCCTCCATCTCATTAAGGTAGTGGCTGTTATAGGCGTAGCTACAAGTGCGTTTCTTGGCGCGTTTGCTAAACGCATTGAATACCGGATCCTGCCATACTTTCTCGCTATTGTTCACGTATTCGCTAAGGTATCCGCCTGAATAATCCACCTCCGCGCTGGCTCCGTTATATTGACCGAAAAAATACCGACCACTGGATTCTCCGATGCCCACGGCCAAGCCACCGTGATCATCCGCATACATCAAGAACGCCCCGGCAATTTGTTTGAGGTTGTTTTTGTTTTGGACCGATTTAGCCACCATCTTGGCCCTCGCTAGGGTGGGCAAAAGTAAACCTGCCAATATCCCAATGATGGCGATCACAACTAATAGTTCGATCAGAGTAAAAGCTTTGTTTGTTTTCGTGTTCATTCCTCGTTTTGTTTTCATGTTCATTCCTCGTCATACCCCAAGTACGGGCGAAGCCATTTTTCGGCTTCGGGTTGGGAAATATTTTTGCGCGCGGCATAGTCGACCACTTGATCCTCGCCAATCAGACCAAGATTAAAATATTTGGCCTCCGAATGATTTAGATAATACCCGCTAACCGAGCTGGGCGGATTCATGGCGTAGCTGGTGGTTAAGGTGGCCCCCGTGCGTTCCTCGGCCTCCAACAGTTTCCATAGCGTAGCCTTCTCGCTGTGATCCGGACAGGAGGGATATCCCGCCGCTGGTCGGATGCCTCGGTATTTTTCCTTGATCAAGAATCGGGCCTGTTCTTCGTCCAATTTGGTTTCAGCTGCAAATCCTTCCTCATTCCCGATACCGCTTTGATCGCGCAAGATTTTGTGCATGTACTCGGCACTGGCCTCCGCCAGTCGATCGCCGATGGCCTGCACGATGATCGCGTTATAGTCATCACCGGCTTCGCGGAAGGTGGCGGCAAAATCCTCAATTTCCTGCCCAACCGTGACGACAAAGCCACCAAAGTAATCCACGCGCCCACTTGCCTGCGGTGCAATGTTATCCGCCAAGCTACGACACAGTTGTCCTTCCTTTTTTTGCCTTTGCTGGCGCAGGAAATGGAATGTGGCCAGGATGTCCGCTCGCGATTCATCCGCGTACACTTCGACATCCTCGCCCGTACTATTCGCCGGCCAAAAACCCGCTACGCCACGAGCGGTACAACGCCGGTTCACAATAATGTCCTCAAGCATCTTCTGACCATCGGCAAACAGTTTCTTGGCCTCTTTACCTTCCTCCGGTTTGTTAAAAATCGTCGGATAAACACCATGCAACTGCCAGGTCCAAAAGAAGGGGGACCAGTCGATGTATGTTGCCAACACATCTAGGGGGATAGATTCAAAATGTTGTAGGCCAAGAATTTCCGGCGTTCGAATTTCTTCCTCTGCCCAGTCATATTGAGGCGCCGCGGTGCGGGCGGAGGCAATCGGGACGATAGCTTTGCGACCGTCATTGCCCGAGGCGTATTTTTCACGCAACCGCTCGTGTTCGGCTTCCAGTTCCTTACGGAAATCATCGCGGCGATTTTCGCTAAGCAGATCGTTGCATACGCCGACTACCAGCGAAGCATCCAGCACATGACTAATCGACCCCTCATATGTCGGCGCAATCTTGATGGCGGTGTGGGCCTTACTGGTGGTCGCGCCGCCAATCAGAAGCGGGGTTTTAAGGCCGCGCCGCTGCATTTCCTTTGCATTGAAAATCATCTCGTCCAAGGACGGCGTAATCAACCCACTCAGGCCGATGACATCCGCCTGGTTTTCCTCGGCGGCTTTCAAAATACTATCACAGTCCACCATTACGCCGAGATCGATCACCTTGTAGCCATTGCAACCAAGCACCACACCGACGATGTTCTTGCCAATGTCGTGCACGTCTCCTTTCACGGTGGCGATCACGAAGGTGCCGGCGCTGGCATCTTCACCGTCAGCTTTCTCCGCCTCCATGAAAGGCGTGAGATAGGCCACGGCCTTTTTCATGACGCGCGCGCTTTTTACCACCTGCGGCAGGAACATCTTACCCGCACCGAAAAGTTCGCCCACAACTTTCATGCCGTCCATCAACGGCCCTTCGATCACCTCCAATGGTCGCGAAGCAGCTGCACGCGCTTCCTCGGTGTCTTCCTCAATAAATTCCGTGATGCCGTTGACCAGCGCGTGGCTCAGGCGCTTTGCCACGTCTTCCTCCCGCCATTTCTGGTCGGCGGCGGCTTTTTCCTTTTTAACACCCTTGAACTGTTCCGCGTAATCGACCAGCCGATCCGTCGCATCCGGTCGGCGATTGAGCAGCACGTCCTCCACGTACTCGAGTAGTTCCTTGTCGATCTGCTCATACACCTCCAACATGCCGGCATTTACGATGCCCATGTCCAGACCGGCGTCTACCGCGTGGTACAGAAAAGCCGAATGCATCGCTTCGCGCACGACATTATTACCCCTAAAGGAAAACGATATGTTGCTCACGCCGCCGCTTGTACGCGCGCCAGGACAGCGCTCTTTCACTTGCCGTACAGCCTCGATGAAATTCACCGCATACTCATTATGCTCCTCCATGCCGGTGGCGACGGTAAGGATGTTGAGGTCAAAAATGATGTCTTCAGGTGGAAAATCCAGTTGCTCGGTGAGCAACCGATACGCACGCTCGGCAATGGCCACCTTGTCATCAACAGTTGCCGCTTGGCCCTTTTCATCAAAAGCCATCACAACCGCTGCCGCACCGTAACGGCGACACAAGCCGGCCTGACGTAGAAACTCCTCTTCGCCACCCTTAAGACTAATTGAGTTTACGATACCCTTACCTTGCAGACACTTCAGCCCTTCCTCCAACACAGTCCATTTGGAGCTGTCTACCATGATTGGCACACGCGAAATATCTGGATCCGCCGCCAGCAAGTTGAGGAATTTACGCATGCATTCCTCGGCATCGAGCAAACCTTCATCAAAACAAATGTCGATAACATTGGCACCGTTCTCTACCTGTTGATGTGCCAACGTAAGTGCTGCCTCGAAGTCGCCTTCCTTGATGAGCTTCTTAAATTTCGGTGAGCCCATCACATTAGTTCGTTCCCCCACCATTGCGAGTTGGCCAGTGCGGCTACCGATCTCCTGAGGCTCCAAGCCACTCAAACGCAACGAAGTCGAACGCCCTTCGGGCAAACGCGGCTTTACTTCCAACAGCATTTCAATGATGGCCTGCAAATGTGCGGGCGTAGTGCCGCAGCAACCCCCAGCGACATTAAGTAATCCTTGATCCGCCAAATCATGTAAAGCCGCAGCCGTGTCCACTGGACGCTCATCATAGCCAGTTTCAGCCAGAGGATTGGGCAGACCAGCGTTCGGGTAGCAATGCACAAACGTATTAGCAATACGCGAGAGTTCGCGAATGTACGGTGCCATTTCCTTAGCGCCTAAGGCACAATTGATTCCCACGGTAAAGGGTCTCGCGTGAGCAATGGAATTCCA
>Ga0163111_10002590_pt1 | contig 11518 bp, 6 predicted proteins | sample CRUFie1St18metaG_FD_109645 | JGI IMG/M metagenome (GOLD analysis project Ga0163111, IMG submission 109645) | Marine microbial communities from the Costa Rica Dome - CRUD Field 142mm St18 metaG | ecosystem: Environmental > Aquatic > Marine > Oceanic > Photic zone | place: Costa Rica: the Eastern... | reverse complement strand
TTTCTTGTTTTAACTGAAGAAAAGAATCAAGAAGAAGAGGCTATGGGGTGGGTGGGGTGATGATCGTGCGCCGGTAACACATGTGTTAGTTGGTCAAACCCGACCGACCAGACGTAATGACGTCAGTTGTGTCTATCGTGTGCCTCTGGATCGTGTGTAACACGGGAATCAAAAATTACTTGGAGACATGGTTAGGAGGTTCGGACGTCTATGGTGTGCCACGATTTCGTCTAGGTTCCGGTTTCTGGACGCAACTCTTTTGTTTACCGGCGTCATTTTATCTATCAATCGTTGAATATGGATCCTTCGGTAACTGGATCGAAAACACTGGATGCCCCTGGGACGACCTGTGGCCTTCAGTCTTCTCTTGTGTATTTGCAGCTTTCATGATTTACGATTTTGTTGCTCTTCGCCCCCGTCCAGCAATGGTTGTTCACCACATCGTATGCCTGTTTTCGATCTTCATTTGCTCTGTTGGCTATCCAGAGGGGTTTCCTTATTATGCGCTAGGTGTTGTCACAATGGAGCTTGGCAGTGCAACTTTTAATATTACGTTACTCGGAGCATCGCACTTCGTGTATCTTGTGGGCATGACACTGAGCAATATTCTAAGTGTCGTTGTTTTCTACTTCTGGATGTCGTCTCTGACGAGCTGGATTGGTGTCCTTCTGGTGTCTGTACTGTACATTCCTATCGTGTTTGTACGTCAATTGAGCGTTCACTTGAGAATGTCACTTGCTAATGCAGCTCCATCCTGAGCCGAAGCCTGACCTGTTCCGACTTTCTCGACGACTCTGTAAGCCTTTTGGAAAGTTGTACTTTTCTTCAGGAAAGTCATATCTAATAGATATCTGAATAGGAAGAAAACGATACCGATAAAAAAGAACCAAATACTCTGTCCGGTGTACAATTCCCATGCTTTAAGTTCGGTAACTGGTTTCATGAAAAGTGCCGTTTTTGTCATTGCTTATATAACGTCAATATGTTTTTTTTTTTTGTTAGCCATAAAAATTTCGATCGTCTTCTTCAGAATCTGTATCATCATTGTCTGTGTCTGTAAACATTGGTACTCTCGAGAGCAATGTGATGTTGTTCTTACCAGAACCCATTTTGTCCAATGAGCAATGTATTTTGAGAGAAAATGAGTGCTCCATACCCTGGGGTTGATACATAAAGAGGTCCTTGCTGTCACTTAATTCAGTGTTTATTTGTGCAAACCTAACTAACTTGATTCTTAGCTGAGTCATGACAGGTATTGATACATCTGCAAATATCTCGTACATATTAGATGTGAAAAACATTGTTTCTCCTTTGTTCACAGAAAGTATGATTCTACCGAATGCATTCTCTTTGTTTCTTGATGTTACTTCAGAACTGATAGGTCCATCAGGAGTAGAAATAAATAGATACAAGTATTGTCTTCCGAAAAGATCTATTCTATTTGTTGAGTCAGCGCGATAGACTGATCCATCAAATTGAGAAACTACATCTTTGAAATCCCGAAACCCAAGAATGTATCCTAAGCCATTACTTGCACCCTCATCTTCTATTGTGTAGTTCTCATTGCTCAGTAATATAGTAAAAACAGAGAACTCGTTTTTGATTGATATCTTGGTTGTTGCATTATCATAAATACAATCAAAATTCGAGTCAATTTGCAATAAATTGTTTTTTATTTCATCCACGAATGAAGATACTAAATTATAATCACCAGGTGATACTCTGGATTTGAAAGATCTCCTTTCAAGAACTTGATCAACTATTTCCAATGATGGAAGTGGATGTTCGGTTGTTCTAACAGTGATTGCACATATTTGTGTAGTTGTACTCTCGTGTACACTGAAGGTCACTATTTGATTTGGGGTGAACACTGATGAAGCCTTTTTAATAGGATCTGTATTGTCAATGTGCTGGTTCAGCGTAGATATCATTTTCAGCTCACTTGCGATTGGATTCAATTGAGCTATGTCCCAGACGCAGTAAAGTATTTGAACATGGTTGCCTACTATGAAATGAAGATGGTAATCATTTTCTAGTGTAGTATTCCGAGATGCATCTATCTTGACAAACTGCGATGGTACAGGGAACGTAAAAAGTATTGTTTCTTCACCCGGTAGATAAGAGCCTGAATCTCTTACATATATTCTGTAACGAATCGACAATCTGTCTGCAGACAATAAAAAAACAATGAAATTCGTATTATCAATCGAAGACAAGCTTATCACTTCGAAATCGGAAAAATCACTAGAAACTAAGTTGACTTGAGAAATTAGACTGAATGTTTGGGTCGCGGCTGATGGTGCAGTGGTTGTATTTAACGGATCACAATCGCTCACTACTGCATCCTTGTAGAACAAACTTGATTCATTGGAATAAAGCGATATAATCTCACCATTCAAGTCTCCAGATTCTAAACGACATATTCTAACTTTAATTTCTGGTGTTTGTGTGACAAAGTTATCTAGAATGAAACTTTGAGAATATCTAATGGTTTCTCCAACCAAATTTTGTATGGGTGCACTAAGTTGATTTGAAGTAATTTTTTGAGCGCACACTCTAAGATTATTGTTGAAAATGAAAAAGATCATCCATTCGGTATTTGATAAGCTTGTTTGAAAGTGATTCAAAACAGATATTTCTATATTTGATCCAGAAATTGCAGACTGCATTGTTGAAGGGCTTGCTTGATTATCGTTACAAACAATAGAATGAGTACCATTTTGGTTGGAAAACATAACAATAGTATGATCGAATAAGGCATCAGAACTTGTTATGTTAGTTGTTGGATTGACATTGGACACGGTGATGTTGTTAAGTAAAGAAAAGTTACCCGATGACTTGTCGAAAAAAATAGTAGAAACTTCAGCATATCTGTTGTTGAGTTGATTTTGAAAAGAAAATCTAAACTTAGCTCCAGAAACATTTGATTCCACTACAGAAGTGCTGTAATTTGAAAAGGCAGATGAGCTTATAATATCAATTATATTTGAATCATTCAAAGATTGCAGTGATATGATTTTTTGTGGCTCTTGATATGATGTTATGAAGCTGTGCTGCTTGAATGGGATAACGTTGAAATCGAATTGCAACAAACCAGCTGTGATTGAGAAGTTTTCATTTGCTATAATACTTACACCCTGTAGTTCTTGTGTTGTTGATATACTAACTTCGCTTGATTGGACTGATCTAAATTCATATTTGACACCCTGTATTAACTGGAATGGTCCACTTGCTACGGTTGGTAGCGTCTCTACGATTTCTAGTGGGGTTATTGCAAGCTGTGTGGGGTCATATGAAGATATAGATGTGGGGAATGATAACTCAGCAAAAATGAATTTAGATGTAGTGACGAGAAAGCACCCATCACCCATTGAAGTTAGTGAGTCTACGTCAAGAATTCCAGGGAATGTTGTTGAGGCATCCAGTGTGATTCTATTTACAAATGAAATACTTGCTCCTTGATCAGAAGTGCTTTTGAATTCTGAATTTATTGCAATACAGTAGTGCAAATTTTTCTCCTCGATCTCACCCTTCAACTGATTTATAAACACACGTCCACTTGTTGTCCACAGATTTGGCATGTTGTTGTTGTCTCTCCAGTACAGCGAGGGAGCTCCTCCTGGTCGACAGTCGTCTGAAAACACCAAGCGTGCAATTTCGGATGAGGTGTTTGAATAAGTACGTATTAAGTTCCATTGCCTATCGTTAGTCTTTATAGACCACAAATCTTGTCCAGTATACTCACCAGCCTGTCCAGGTAATAGATAGAATGTATCTGTGTCATAATGAATGTTACATTTACTTCTTGCCCCTGGGGTTGTTTGTGACCTTAACTGTGAACCTGCATTCAGAAGTTCCCATGAAGCAGTGTTGATGGAGTATCTCCAAAAATCAGGTAGTGCGGATTTAGTTGTTGTCTCTATATGATCTTCATACGTCAACAATGGCAAATTCGAATCGGTAGTTCTCAAAAAATCGGAAAGATTAGACTGATCCTCTGGGAAGAGGAACACAAAGAATGTGTTTATTCCATCAGATACTTCTGCCCACACCACGTCTGACGAATCAAGAAGAACTGCTGTATTTTTTGTAAAAACGGGATATAATGATCCAGTGGCGGATCCTTCCCAGAAGGGGGTAGCCCCCGTGGGCAGAGCCTCGCTTCCTGATTGATTGTACAGCTTCGTGACAGTTCCGGTAAACTGCAATGGTCCTACAGATGGACCTGTTTCACCTCCAAAAACATAGATATACTCACCATCATTATAATCAGCAACATGGCTTCGTGACCCAGGGATTTCGTTTGTGGCCTGGTCAGGGTTAACCACCCCACTACTGATTGATGATCCATTGATATTGTAAGCCTGGCTCATTGTACCGGTTGTTATCTGCCACAAATCGTTTCCACACCCATTCTTACCATCTCCACCAAACAACCAAAGGTTAGGGGGAACTGCTGAATCCATTGTTAGTGATCCATGTGCTCGTGGCTCCAGTGAAATTACATTATTTGCATTAGAAATGTAATTGATTGATTCCCATCTCATGCTGCGTGTTCTTAACCCATTTTCGATCACATGAACATTACTGTGTATGTCAAAGCGACCAATGAGCATTTTGATGTCATCTGCAGCTCCACAATACGGTTGTGTGATCTTCTGGTTGAACCCATGACGTCCGCCAATAAGAATGTCCCCTAGTAGAAGTGAAGTTGACGTATTCGCTGTGATGAACGAGCCAGTCGATCCGGCAAAAAGCCGAAGCAGACCGTTCTCCCGGCCCATGCAAACATCCACCACTCCCTCCGGTAGTTCTTGTTGTGTTAATTGATTTATCATGGCAGCGGACAGTAATGGTCGCGTACCAGAACAGTCAATGAAGAGTCTTAAATCACTTGTGTTGATTCCACAAGACATGATAGTGTAGAAATCATCAGCCCGATGACCATTCTTGTGGTCTTCGGATAAAAGAGTCAAATAATCGATTCCCTTGCTACTGAAGGTGGTGCATACATTGAGACCTGCGACAAGTACGGTTCCATTAAATGAACCTCCGCCTATCTCAAAAGATGCTCTGTTATCACGATTAAGAAGCGAAGATACGGAGTCATTGTCCACTGTCAATTTCATTGCCATACCGTTTCCCATCCACGATACATGAATCCATTGGTTACGTTGAAACGGTATACTCAGAGAGTCAATTGTTAACAAGTCGTTTTCCGTTGCACTCAAAGATAAGTTTCCTATTCTTATGAGAGTTATGCTGCCAGAGGTAGACGATGGTACAAACAAGAACGTGTTGACAATGAATTCACCAGGAATGAGGATCGGGAACACAATCTGTGAAGTTTGTTCCAAAACCAACGATTGTCCAGACTCATAAACACTGGGTAAACTGTTGGACAAATCGATCGTGCTTACCTCAGAGGGCTGTTCACCAGTGACAACCACCCCTACAGAGTTGACGTCTATGCTAAGAATAGACCTACAAACTCTTGGTTCAATGGTACAACTAAACGTGAAATCACCCGTTGTATTTGCACGTAAAGGTACCCCACTGGAGGGCAGTGTCATCACATTACTTCCGGAAAACATCAAAGAGGGAAGATCTGAAAACAATGAAGGTCCTTCAGACACATTCGACACCCTGGTGGATAGCACTCCATTGGATATGCCATTGTTGACTAATTGCGGTTCTATTTTCTTACATCTGTCTGTAATAACCCCCTGGTGGGATCTTATCAATGAGAATGTTAACATTGAGAAGAATGGTTCTGCGACCATTGACCATAGATCATTCATGAAAATACTTTCATTCTCAATGGGTGATAAAGAGAGTTGAAAAGATAACGTTTTAGGATTTTGTTTCACATTAGTAAAATATAATTCCACGTCAATGTTTTCGGTTGGCAATTCATGATTCAAAACAAACAACTCGGGATCCCTAATAGCACATAGTCCTTGATTCATAAAAATATTTGAACATGTGATTCTTACCTCCATTGTTTGTAAGTCACTATTTGACCAAGATGATGTGTCTATGAGTAATGATAGATTTGACCACTTATTCAATTCGACACTGTATGTTTGAGACGTTTTTAACAAGGATGATTCGTAAACTTGTATCTGTATTTCTGCACTTTGTTCAAGTTGAAGTGTACCAGAAATGTCAATAGACTCGAATAGAGGATAAACTAGAAACTCCAATTGATACTCGTGTCCTGTGGGGTTGACTCCACTGTAGGGTGGTGTGTAAATGGCACTGCCTGGGTGAAACGAGTTTACAGCAAACCCAAACGTGTTCTTTTCGAAAAAGGAACTTACGTCATGTAATCCAGACCATCCGTTGATATCAACACTTGGGTCTGAAATGCTTGCAAAAGATATGCGGTTTGACTGTGTTACAACATCATAAAAGAATATTTTATTGTATTCATTGTTTTTCAAATTCTTGAGAAAATAGGAAGTTGATGACGGTAATATTGAAAAATTCGGAGTTTCAAACACGGTGGTAGTAGATCTTAAGGTTGAGAGTCCTCCAAAAAGATAAATTGTCTTTCCATCATTTGTAAGCATAGCTCCCTCCCTCGGCCCTGGATTTTCATTGTTCCCAGGACCCCCTATGGAGATGAGGAACCAATTTCCATCCCGGAAACTCCAAAGTTCCGAACTCTCATGAAAGAGAAATCCGGTTCCGTTCACGCTTACCATCTTCCCCAGAGATGCTATGTTGTGTCCAGGCGCCTGGAAGCTGTTGCGTAACGATCTTATACTATGATCAGTGGCTCTAAATGTGAACGGCTTGTTCCCCACGTCATGCACACCAGACACGAAGATACTAAAAGGTAGTGTGTAGTCTGGTGTCAGTATGACCGTGCTAATGACCCCCCTGGTACTTTGTCCTTCTATTCCGTAAAACAATGTATTCAAAGAGTTGTCTACATAAATAAGAATGGAAGAAGACTCTTTTCTCATGTTTGAATATTCAATATTTTGAATCTGAGAAGTGAATATTGTTACACTCTGAATTATTGCATCCGGTATTGTAGAATCAAGTGGATGTGCCATCAATGTTATCCTATGGTATTCCCCTTGTTGTAACTGTAATAAAGGAAAAATAGACGTAGCATCAGGAGATGATATTGCAATATTTTCACCTATTCTTCTGACATAGAGAGTCATAACACTGAACACATCAGACGTCCATTTTATCACTGAATTAGGATCTACAATGAACGAGCTGGGAGAACTTGCATTGATAGAAATATTTGAATTTTCTATTGAATACAATGATGAACTTATCAATATAAGGTCAGGTCCATCAATCATGAGCAATACATAAATTTTCATTATTCCAAAAGCATTCACAGAAGATACGAGTATTCTTTTGTTCATACAATCACAACTTAAGTGTGTAGTTTCTTGTTGATCTATTTGAACCTCTGGTGTGAAATTTAATGCGAAATCTGAGTCGATTGTTACTATTTTGCATTTTATAGTGTTATTTGAGTGATAAACCACAAATGATTTAGTGCTATCAATCGGACAAGAAGAATATATTGTAACATTCATATTTACCAAATTGGAATTACTCAATCTTCCATCTGTATCATTCACATTCGTACCAACAGACCCCACAAGTAGATTAACTGATGTATTTTCCTTATTGTAAACTAATGCAAACTTGTTGTCAGTCAGTAAGCACATACGTTTGTCAAAAACTGAAGAAGGTAAATCATTCAACGACTCAAACGTAAACTCAGAACCAAATGAAAAGGAAGCGTTTGAAATACTGTTATACTTCAATATAATGAAACGACAATTTCCAGAAAAATTGTCATCATCCTCAGAATATGATGCTACAAACAAAACCTCTTGATCATTTTCAGATAGCACCATAAGATCTATATTTGAAGTGCGTGATGCATTGAAAGTATGAGAAGACAATCTTTGCACATTTTCATTGAAAGTAGTCAAAAAATCAATGATACCATGTCCGTTCGTTTGAGAAGAGTCTACTCTCATAACCGTTAATTTGTCATTCTCATGATGGTGTGGTATCAAACGTTCTGAATACCCTGTCGGAGCTCTATTTGCGAACAACACTGGGTCAATCAAAATCTCCAGCAAATTATTTGTCTCGTCTACGAAATATTCTGACTTAGGTATCTCAGCAGACACTAGTTCCACTCTTTTTACACCAAATAATGCTTCCTTTAGATTTATGACGTAGTCATTTGTATTAATATAAGCACTTTTGTTTCTATCTCTGCTATCAATATTGATACTTTTTTGAACAATATTGACTTCAGGAATTGGATCCTGATTAAGATCGTTCATTTATATATGCATTACATAATTACTTTAAGTATTTCTTTTCACAGTATTTATCTACACTCACGTTCATAACCCTAACCAGGTGGCACAAGTATAAGAACACTCAGGTGTGTTCGTCTTAAAGACACAGGATTGGGAACGTCAGAACAACCATGACTAAGGAACAAGACTCGTTCCGTCCATGGAACTGTCAAACACTAGAGTCGATTTTACCAGGATATGGTGAGAAAATTGAAAAGCTCATATATAACTCAACTATCACAAGAATTTCAAAAACCGTTACTTCACCACAAGTGGAAGAATTTAGGGTGATATACAATTGGTTCACACAAATAGTCATTGAAGATGAAGATTTTCTTCGAGACGTCATCAGAAACCGTTCCATATCCCCCAGTGATATTGTAACTGTTTTGGTTCAAAGACTACAGTCGAAAGAACATCATCTGTCAAAAATAACACCAGAGGATGACACAAGAATTGCGGCCAGATATCACACATCAAGATTGCTCTGCAGACATGTTGGGAATGAAATTGGTTCATCAATAGAAAAATCGATTGCAAAACATCAAACTTCAACATCAAAGTACAAAAAACATTCATTGAAATTGTTATCGAATATCAAAAACACGAAAACAAATTTGAAAGACAGACTTTTGAACGGTACATTCAATGCAGAAGATATGGGTGATGCAAGTCATAAAAATTTGTGGCCTGAATTATGGAAACGACCAGAAATGCAAGCAGGCCATCGTGCAATTATTACAAGACAAGAAGATGGTCAGGTAAAAGATAGCTTGATCAAGTGTGGAAACTGCAAGAACTATTCTGTTCAAACAACGGAATTCCAAACAAGAAGTGCAGATGAACCTATGACCGTATTCTGCAATTGCACAACTTGTGGAAAACGATGGAAAATGTAACGAGCCGCACAGTGAATTTTTTGATATTGTATATTAAATGAAATTATGGAATACACCAAGGAAGACATCCATGTATAATATACAAACTAAATCTGATGAGATCATGTACTGGATAGATTGTGGATTCTATCTGATGCCAGTGACATTGTCGACACTTTTACAATTCGGCCTAACTTTGGAGGAAGTCAATGTTGTAAACCCACTAGATTATGCGTTTACAAAGAACAATCCAGTGTTTGAATCTACAGAGATTCCACACTTCAGAAGACAAAGAGAGATAGAGGAAACAAAAAAAATGATGTATGATTCTATTTTTTTCTCTATATTTATGTAAATGAATATAGTACCAGCAAAAAATAAACAAAAAACAGCACCCTTTAAATTTGATAAGAACCCTAGTTCTTTAAAAAAACACATACAACATTTCGACTCTAAGTTAGTCGAAGACATTATGAATACTAACACCAAGGGCGTATTAAAGAACTATTCCAAATGGGCATTTGCCACTCCTAGCGGAGCAAAAGCGAATTGCTATGCACATTTTCTCACTCTACCAGACATTCAGTGGCAAGATAGAAAAAACAAAACTCAACCTGGAGACAAGTGTGAAGCACCATGGGCAAAAACACCATTGAATTTTTCCAATAGAATGGAAGCATCAAACCAACTAATACAACGAGTTATGTGTGACAATAGTGAAAATAAAATTGTTAATTTCATTAAACCTCTTTCTCATGGTTATCCCGAGTACATAACACAAATAAAACTTCCAGAAGGCTATGTGCTGGGTTGTTGTATTGTTGGTGGAAGTGACTATCATTTTTGTAGACGAGAAGGAATAGATGAAATTTTGAAAAATCCTGCATTCAATGATATTTGGGCCACCAGGAACATTAACAAGGTAAAGAAACAACTACAAGACCTGAAACAACTGGGCCATACTTACTGCTGGTCACACGTTGCAGGTTGGTCAGGAAGACTAAAATTAGTTGACAGTGATGGTGTTGTCATAACAAATCCAGTAGATAAAAAATCCCCTGGAAAAGTAGCAGCAAATTTAAAGAAAGACAGAGCAAATCACAATTACAATGGTCTTCATTACGACACCTTTGTGGCATTTTTTATTCTAAAGGCTCGCAAAGCTACCGTAAAAGATGACAATAAAATACCTAGAAATGAAGCTGTTGCCAACAATGCATTACGCAAGATGGGCATGTCCAACAAGACAATCAAGAGTCTCACTCAACATACAAAACCATGCACAAAACCACGCACAAAACCACGCACAAAACCACGCACAAAACTAGTAAACTTTCAAAGGATGAGAATACGAGGCGGTCTACTACCCCCACTTGGTGTTCCGGGCATGGTTACGTCACACTTGAAGATGAAGTAAGGTATATGTAATCATTTGGTCAGACGTAGAATTTTTTTTCGTTTTCGTGGTCATTGACTACTTGGGCATCGATGACCGCATTGAAGGAGTCGCAGAAGAATATGATTTTGGTACGCTCCTCTGCTTCGGGTTCTGTGATATTATTGTACAAGTAGTTGTTTATAGCCATCACTGTGGTCAGGTCTGGAATGGTCCAGTATGAGCCGACGTTGTCATTAGATATCCACATACGTATCCCGTGTGGGTCATGAATATTATCATAAATACGAGGAAGAAGACGAACCTGACGGTAGCACTCGTTCATGTATTCTCCAAAGACGTGATACAGGGTGTTTATGTGGTTCTCAATGTTCTCGGCGTCCTCACCGTTGTACAACGAAGAGATGACTTGACCCCTTCGGGAGATGAGCTGTTGCAACTCTATTCCGCTCAGCTCCTTTCCATTGCGTCTTCTGCGTCTTCCACACGTAAACATTCTCTTACGCAACTGGAATGCTCTTGGTTTTCCTTCCTGAATTCGTTCCCGCTTTGAGTTCCCGCTTTGAGTTCCCGCTTTGAGTTCCCGCCCAAAGGGGGTGGGGACACATGTGTTCCCCCGTGGACTGCTTGTGTGAACGAACTCGGATGTCGACACGCGTACGCGAGGTAGTGGACTCATGTATTTTGCTTCAGGACACGCTTGAGGAGTTACTTGGGCCGTTAATCCAGAAGGACATCATTAACGAAGAAGACTATCGCAAGCTGTCCAACCTCGCAAAAGATGTGTACGACAAGTCCATGGCGTTGAACGACGACGAAGGGGTAACAGGGGTGGTGGTGATCGAGGAGGTGGAGGACGAGGAGGGCGAGGAGGAGGGCGAGGAGGA
>Ga0163111_10002589_pt1 | contig 11521 bp, 22 predicted proteins | sample CRUFie1St18metaG_FD_109645 | JGI IMG/M metagenome (GOLD analysis project Ga0163111, IMG submission 109645) | Marine microbial communities from the Costa Rica Dome - CRUD Field 142mm St18 metaG | ecosystem: Environmental > Aquatic > Marine > Oceanic > Photic zone | place: Costa Rica: the Eastern... | reverse complement strand
AAAGATTTTTTTTCTGAAATATTTCTAAACACTGAAAAATTTCTCTTTGATTGAATTAATGATATTTGATGAGAGTAATTTTTTTACGAAAAACTAACTATCATGAACATTGGATGAAGTTACGGAAAATGAATTCTGATAATAGAAACTTACCTGAGTTTAAAAAAATAATAGAATTAGAAAAAATCTCCCAGAAACAAGGCAGTGGTATAAGTTTTGATGAATTGATTGGTACATGGAAGTTTGAATCTGTTTGTAAAAAAGATTCAGATGAAGTAGATAACGTTTCTAGTTCTTTGCTCCAAGTATTGTCAGCAAAATTGGAGTTAAAGAGAAAGATATCAGAAAAATTAAGGATCTATCAAATAAAAAATTCAATTAGCTTTGGATTAATAAGTGTTATCTTTACTGGCAACGCATATCTAAAGGGATCTAGACCTATCTTAATATTTTATTTTGATAGCCTCAGGGTCAGCATTGGTAAATTTCCAATGTTTAATAAATCGTTAAATAAACCAAATGAGAAAAAATCACCCTTTTTCTCGCTTATAGGTATTTGTGAAGAAGGTAATTGGATGTGCGCAAGAGGAAGGGGAGGAGGTCTTGCAATTTGGACTAAATCATAAATTAGTGATATTCGCCTGGATGATCAACCTTTCGAACGGTCACTTTATCAACTTTTTGTCCACTAAATCTTAAAAGATCATCTCCTGAAAAATCAAAGCCAAGCTTTTGGCCAATCAGCGCCACATCATCCGCAGTCGCTGATGATATGACCTTTTTTTTTAAGTCATTGTCTGACTGCATTACTTTTAAAAATTTTTTGATTTCTGAAAAGCTCACTTTGAAAACTCTAATAAAATTTAATTCTAAAGAATGTATAAAAATCTTTTTTCAATGAAGAACAAGATAAATAAATGGAGTTTATAATACCACTATGACTTATTTATTTCTTTATGTTGTTGGAATTATTCTAATTTGGTGGACATATCGTGTAGGTTGGTTCGAAGCTCTTAAAACAGTAATTAAAGTTGTAGTTCCTTCTATATTGATTATTATATTTAACATTAAAGCGGGAAAACTACTTTTTAAAAGCCCTGTTGTTGGTTTGTTAAGTACTTTACCTACTTCAATTTTTATTTATAGAGGATCTTTACCTCTAGTTGCCTACATTAATAATTGGATTGAAAACAAAAGAAATCAATATGATGATTCTGAAGTTATTGAAACAGAATCAATACCACTAGATGACTAGTTAGTTTTAATCAAAGCCAAGAAATAGTTCTTTATGGACAACTAGTACATCAAATAAACACGTCCCATTGTTAGGACTCAAGGCTGTCTGATCTACATTAAATGCCTCTGCACAGATTAAATGAGCATCCCACCTTGTATTGTGCTCACTCATCTGCATTGACCAATCGATTACTTTTTCAAAATGATCTGGCATTTCTTGACCTATTTTCCTGCATATTTGGCAAAGAACTGTTAGGAGAGGAGGCTTTGAAGGTCTCTTTAAATCTTTTACAAGACTTGGTTGCGTAAAAACACTTGTGTATCTAATGTAGTCAATTAATTCGTAATCGTTATCGCTAAGTTCAGCTTTACTTAGTGCTTCTTGAAATTCTTTTAAAGGTGTTATTGGTCTTTCGATCATATTAATTATTATTATTATTATTATTTTCTTTATTTAAAGGATTCTTTTGTTCTAATTCTTGATTAATCTCGTTAACTTCATTCGCGAAGTTGCTTGTGGAAGAGTTAGGTGAAATCTCTTTTTCCTCTTCATTCATTACTTGATCTATTTCATTTTGAAATTCATTGGATGCTTTTTTAAGGCTCTTTAATGTTTTACCAAGTTGTTTTCCTAACTCAGGCAACTTCTTAGGTCCAAAAATTAAAAGAGCTAAAACTAGTATGACAGTAACTTCTGGTAGGCCCACCCCAAAGATATTCATGATTAATAACTAGGTAATTAAAACTTGAAGATATTATTTAATATAATCATATAATTACAAAATATCTTTTTACCAATAGCTTTGTTAATCTAAAATATGGCAAAAATAATAATCGTTACTATAACTCCTTTAAAGAAAACTAGCCAAAGTAATTGATATTCACTTATATTCAGCTTTTTTTGGTACCAAATTATAAATCTTTTATGTCTTTCAATTATATTTTTTATTGGCATGAAATTATTTTTCTATAAGCTCTTATTTTATCTTAAAATTTTATATTATTTACTTATAAAAAACTTTAAAGTTTGATCCTATTTTGTAATTTATTTTTTTCCCTTAGTTTTGTCATTTGGTAAATATTTATAAATTGCAAATATTTGTTCTTCGTTCTAATAAAAATGAAAGTCCTTCTTATTGCTTATTTTCTCGTTACTCTGATTTCTCCTGCGAAAGCAGTTACTACAAAAATGTTTAAAGTATTGGATACCTGTGCAAGATATAGACTTCGGGAGATTGATGTTACTGAAGCTATAGATAAATTAAAATTGCAGCCTCAAAATTCTTCTGAAATTGATCTTGAAAATAAAGTTGGTGAATATTGTTCTGTATTTACTCCAAATCAAAAGATAGAGTACTAAGCATGTTAAATTATTTTAAAATATTCGAAATTAGTTGTTTTTATAATTACGGTTATTAATTTATAAAGTAAAAAACTTAGAAGACGTTTTCCAGAATCACTTTAGTTAATTTGAGTAATTTTAAGTATCTTTTAGAACATAAAAGAAAAAAAATCTATGTTTTTTTCGTTTTGGCCACAGAAAAATGCTCATAACCTTTAATATAAGTTTTTAGAGAATTATTTTGCAGATTGGAGATAAAATCCCAGACTTTGCTTTGCTGGATCAAAATGGAACTCAGAGGTCTAATAAAGGTTTAAAAACACCTCTTGTTTTATTTTTTTACCCAAAAGATGACACACCCGGTTGCACAATTGAGGTATGCGGTTTTAGAGATAAGTATGACCTTTTTAAAGTGCTAGGAGCCCAGGTTTGGGGAGTGAGTAATGGTAGTGCCTCAAGTCATTTGTCATTTGCAAACAAAAATAAATTACAATATCCTCTGCTCTGTGATACGAACGATTCTCTGAGAAAAACTTTTAAAGTACCAAAAGTACTCGGTTTTTTGGATGGCCGAGTTACTTATGTCATAGATAGAAATGGTTTTGTTAAACATATTTTCAGAGATCTGTTAAATGGACCTGAACATATCAAAGAGGCCATAAGAGTTCTCAAAGAAATTCAAAATAAGTAAACTATTATTGAAAGAATTTTATAATATTCTTTTCTTTTTCTAGAATATTATTTATAAATAATTTTAACCATGAAACAAACTGGAATGAAAGCGGTAGATGAAGCTATTGAGAATGGAGTTGATCTAGACGGAACCCCAATACCACCGAAAATGTTAGAACTTTATAATAGAATTATGAACGAAGAAAATAAAAGAAAAAGAAGTGGGGTTCAAAAATCAATGCGAAATAGGTGTGTTAAAACTGGTTCTAAGCATTTTGATAAAGATACTTTAAATAAATTATTAATTGATTCTGGATGGGATGGATTGAAAGATAAAGAAATTCAATTTTTTTATAGTTAGTAAATTTTATTAAAGTAATCTATTAATCTAAAATTGTATCTTGAAACGTAATTATTAATATTTTCAGATAATAAAATAATTGCTACATATAAATTAGAACAATTTTATATTTTATATGAGTCTTGCTAAATATCTTTCAAATATCTTACTAGGACAAAGCTCAGATATGATTAACGATTTGATTTTCGTTATTTTACCTGTTCTTTCAATAACAGTATTGATGTTTAGCTTGAGAAGTTTTTTTGAAGGTTCTTTAAATCCAAAATTAAAAAAACAATAAGATAATCTAATAAAGTTTAAATTTATATTTTATTTATTCAATTAGTTACTTAAACCAGCTCCTTTTCTCTGGTTGGTTTTTTTCTTTAGCTTTGATATTGGCTGAATTAACTGCCTTTTTGAAAGCTAAGTTAGCTTCTATGACTGTAATTATTGATATTATAAATAATCCAATAATACCAACTAGCTGTTCAGTTTGACTCGGTTCTTCCCCATTTTGTAGAATTATACCAATAGAAAACCAAGCAATAACTGCTCCAGAGGTTAGAAAATAGGGTATCCATCTTCTTTGATATAAATAACCAGAACCTAATCCTGGTAAGAAGTTAAGTAATGAAGCTACCCAGCCTGTAGAAGATGCAAGTATTTCTTCTTTAGAAAGTTTCGACATTATTATTAAGAGTTTATAAGGTGAGCATTAATATAAGCAAATGAAATGCCAGCACAAATTACCCAACTAAATGGTAAAAACATTCTTATTTTTTCATTTTTATTATCCATATCATTATTATGGATAATTTATTTTTATTTTGTGGTTATTTAAGAAAATCATAGGAAGAATAACAAATAAAAAAGGCGGTTAATAAACCGCCATCCAAAAAATAATTTTTTTATTTAAATTTTATTGTTTGGCAAAGAAAGTTTTTTTAGTTCTTTCTTTATTTCTTTTTCTCTTTCTTCAAGATGTTTCAGTTGGGCTTTAAAAGCATCTTCGAGTCTTGTTTTTTGACTGTTAATTTCATTGAGTTCTTCTTTATTTTGTGTTTTCTTGAGTTCCTTCATTTCGCTATCTGAAATTACGTATATTTCTCGATATGAGGGTGTTTCAAAAAACAGTTCAAACATTGAATTCATAATTCTCCTTTGAATAGAACAAATTAAATATCTTGTAGATTCTTAAAAAACGTAAGGACAAAAACCGTATTAATTAATACGGCAAATACACCGTACTTCGGTTTACCTAACAGAACCGGCCAGTATTTACCGATCAAATTTCATAATTGTATTAATATAAACTGGTGTGATTTTAAATCAATAAAGATTTCTGAATAAATAAAAATGGATTTAATAATTTCTAAAGTATTAGTAATACCATCAAAAGAAATTAAGTGGCGATTTTCTAGGTCATCTGGACCTGGAGGTCAAAAAGTAAATAAAAATGAAAGTAGGGTAGAGATTATTTTTAATATTAATCAATCAAAAGCATTAAACGATTATCAAAAAATACTTATTAAAGAAAACTTGAAAGCTAAATTAAAAAATAATTGTATTTGCATTTCTGTTCAAGATCACAGAAATCAATTATTAAATAGGCATTTGGCTTTATTCAGAATTAGATCAATCATAAGAAATGCATTATATAATTCATCTAAATTACGAAAATATACAAAGCCCTCAAAGGCAGCTAAAAACCGAAGGTTAGAGTTAAAAAAAAAACGAGGTGAATTGAAGAAAATTAGGAAAAAAGAAAATCCAAATCGAATCTTTTAAGCTTGATGGAGAAATTTTTTTTATCTATGAATAACTTTAATTTATTTGCAATTGTTTTATTAACTTAAATTATGAATAAAGAAAATGATTTTTGGTTAATTGATTCTAATTCTGTGGGAGTCACTCGATTTTACAAAGACAATAATAATGGAAATAAAATTATTGATTACATCTTTGTTGAAGAGGGTATCATCATGGGTATTCATGGTGAAAACCCTCCATTAATGAAAGCTAGAAAAAAAATGAATATTGAGAAAGCAAGAATCTTATGGCAAAATTTACTAAAAGAAGGTTGGCAAAAAACAACCCCAAAATGGTGAATAAAATTTTATAAAAACGTTTATGATTTAGGCAATTAATAAATTTTAAAATGGAAACAAGAAATTGTAATTGTCAGTATTTAGAGAAAAGATTATTAATTCTAGAAAAAGAGGTAATGCATTTAAAAAAGGCTATGCAATATCAATCTCACAAGAAATATAAAAATAATAAATGATTTTTTTTATATTCAATAATTCTGAATCTAAATACTAATAAAAGTGCCCTTAGGATACAATCTAGATATTTTACTTTTTTGTATAGTGCTTCTTTTTCTTAAGTCAATTTCATATCTTCTGATCATCATCAAATAATTTACCCATCCAAAAATTAATAGAAAAACAATAAATCTTAATCCAGCCATTATATTCATCTTGAAGTCTTTAAATTTATTTTAATATGACAATTTTTGATTCAAAAAACAATCAGTATTTATATCTACTTAAAAGATTTGAAAATTATAATTCTGGATTTATTTCCATAATAAATACATAAAATAATTATTAATATAATTCCACATAAACTTCCTAAAGGGTTTGATAAGTTTTCATTAAAAGGACCAACAAGATATGAAGGAGTTTTTAGTGAGATTTTAATAAATACTTCATTTAAAAAATACCAAATACCAACAAGTCCTCCATGAATTCCAATACATCTCCATAAAGAACCCTTATCTTTGACTCTTATTAAAGATAATAGGATACCTAAAAAGAACCATCCCAAACGTAATCCAATAATATTCAAAAAAGAGGTATCTGATATGTAATGAATAAAGCTGTAAACAAAGGCTTGGAAAATAATAGATATTTTTATTCCATATACAAGTTTTAATTCTTCAAAAAGCCAAGCTCTAAAAACTAGTTCTTCTGCTAATCCAAGGCCCAATATATAAAAAAATGTCTGGCTTAATATTGATGGTGTTAACTCGCCGGACCAAGTAACGTAATTAGTTTTTAAAATAGGGATTAAAATTATAATTATAAAAATCAGAGAAAATAAAATACCTTGAGAAAAATGTAAAATGTTTATCCATATATTGTTTCTATTTATGCCAAGTTTTTCCCAAGTGTTTTTAATATTCCATTTGCCTTGGAACCAGTATGGAAGTAAGAAAATAAATAGAAATAATGTAAAAAATGTACCTATCAATGATAAATTTTCTTTATCAAAATTTAAATAAAATAATGGCTGTGCCAATACCCAACCCATTAAATAAAGGAAAGGGATAAATAATATTGTTGATAAGATTTTTGGTCTTAACTCAAAAAAACTTTTTAAAATTACTTTAGTTAAATTTTTCATTCTTGGTTTTATTAGTTGAACCTCCTTGGCCAAAAACTATTTTTAAAACTTGTTTAATAACACTGTTTTTTCTTCTTTTACTTGAATTGTAAGTTTTTGATAAATGAGATAAGTCTCTATAAAATTTTCGAGTAATTTTATCTTCTTTTTCACTAGGCCAAAGCAACTCAGATCCCTCTTGATATTCTTCTAGATATCTTTTCTTATTCATATTTCTGAATATCGTAATAATTTAAATTCTACTTATTGCAAATACTTAAAAGTAGTGTTTATTACATTTATATATTGATTTTAATTACATGGGACTTAATTTATTAACTGTTATTTTTACAGCGCTATCTCCTTTACTAATTGTAGCTGCTGTTGCCGCTATTTTTTTGTTTCATTAGTTTTAATTACTTTAAGATATTAAATAAAAATAATTTAAGGATGTATTATTTCTGCCTTTTCCAAGGCAAATGATAATAATGCTATTATTGCCATTAAAGTTAAAATTTTATTTTTTTTGATGAAATCCATAATATGCATGATAATTATTCATTAATAAAATTTTATATATAGAATGGTAATTGAAAGAAATTTTAAACAATTACAATGGAACCTACTTATGTTGGAGATTTAGTTCCATCTATAGCTTCATATAAAAGGATTATTGAACAATATGAAAAAGGTTTAAAAAAAGGAGATTTTTATGAAGAACCAATTGGAGAAGATTTAAATTATCCCGATTGGTAAAATGTTAACTACAAAAATTACTTATGCTTTGGCAGATTGGATTAGAGAATGGCAGAAATGTAGAGAAGAAAACCCCTCTATTGAAGATTGTATAAAGTTTGTAGAGTGGAAATTAGATTATTGTGACTTAAGTGAAAGTGATAAAATGTTAATAGAAACTATTTTTCTATATGAAACTGAGGAAAGTTAATATGACTTTTTGATCTTAAAGGAATAAATATTAAATTAGAAAAGGGTCATTTAAATCATCCTATTTATCACGCAAAAAGTAAATCAGCATATTTACTGATTTACTATTAATGTAAATACCTGTAATTTATTAATGTTGAGTTCGGAGGCAATCTAAATGATTGATAGAACGCCTGAAATTTAGCAAATTAAGAAGAATAGGAAGTGTATTCCTGACGATGGGATTAATCGATAATATTAGTTCAATCAATTAGTCTGATAAGACTTCGCTTTATAATTACTAGCGACAATAGGGACTTTATATATCGTAGTAATCCCCAAATTCACATATTTAAGATTCATGAGTAAATGAATTTTAATTTATGTACTGTTGAAATTATTTGATTATAAAAAAATAAGTAAAAGGACTGTTATTACAGTCCTTTTTTATTTTAAAATTTTATCTCTTTTATCTTTTTTTCTGATTTAGTAAGATATATGAATATATTTACCAAAATTAGTCATAAACTAATCATTACTACACAATGCAAGATCAAATACTTTACCCAAAGATAGATGTAAGAGAAAAAGGTTTTTTACAAGTTAGTGATCTTCATTCTATTTATTGGGAAAGATCCGGAAATCCAGATGGCGAAAAAATCCTAGTTATTCATGGGGGACCTGGCGGTGGGAGTCAGCCAAGATACAGAAGGTTTTTTGACCCAGCAAAATTTGATATTATTCAGTTCGATCAAAGAGGGTGTGGCTTCTCTACTCCTTTTTCAGAATTAAAAGAAAATACTACTAATGATTTAGTCAAAGATATTGAGAAACTAAGAATACATTTGAAAATTGATAATTGGCATTTATTTGGCGGTTCATGGGGATCTACCCTCTCTCTTATATATGCAATAAGAAATCCCAATAAAGTTCTTAGTTTGATTTTAAGAGGGATATTTCTATGCAGAAGATTTGAATTGTTATGGTTTTATCAATATGGAGCTAGTGAAATATTTCCTGAAGAATTTGAAGATTTTGTATCCGTCATCCCAAATAAAGAAAGAGATAATTTAATGGACTCTTTTTACAAATATTTAACATCTTCAGATTTTAAAGTCAGAACAAGAGCTGCCTCAGCATGGACTAATTGGGAACTTTCTACAAGTCATCTCAAAAAAAAGGAATTTGATTATGACAAAGTTGAACCGAATTCATTCTCAGATGCATTTGCAAGAATTGAATGTCATTATTTCATAAATAATATTTTTCTAGAAGATAATTTCATTTTGAAAAATATAAAATTAATAGAAACAATTCCAACAAAAATAATTCAAGGAAGATATGATGTTGTCTGCCCTGTTAGGAGTGCATGGGATCTTAACAAGAAATTAAAAAATTCTAAATTGATTATCGTTGATGATGCAGGACATTCAATGAGCGAGGAAGGAATCATGAGAGAATTAATATTAGCCGTAAAACAAATTGAAATTCAATAAAATTAAATAGTCATTAAATTATTTTGAACTTATATTCCATTATCTTCGATACTTTTTGCAATACTCCTTAGTAATTCAACAATATCAGAATCATCACAATCTGTATCCTCTTTAAGTAGTATACATTCATCTCTAATACTTACATTGGTGCTCCACCAAATTCCAGAACTATTTGTATCATCCCAATCAAATCTGTTAGACATATTTTATTTCAACGAATTTATATTGATTTGTTCTTCCTTGGAGCTATCTTTTACTTCATCTTTTACTTCATCTTTTATTTCTTCTGGCCATGGGATATCAAATCTTGCATATTCTTCAGTGGCGAACCCTTCTGGGTGACGTTTACAAATTTTTTTTCTTCTAACAAAAATATGATCTACCCTTTTGTCTTTATCAGGAGTAACTGTTCTTTCTAATTCAATTACTTCTGTAAAAGGGGTTGATTTAAGTTCTTTTATCGGTTTAGTCATGCTTTTTATAATTTATTATCTACGTTAAAGCCTGTATTTTATGAATGTGGATTTATCTTTATAATTTTTTATTTTGAATCAATATTGTTTTATTAAGTTTCTGTTCAGCAGATTAAATTAAAGTAATACTTATATAAATTAATTTCATAAGCCTAATTTAAGTTCATATTGGATTTCTTTCTCTTCATGATTTAATTTAGAAGAATTATATTTTTTTTTGGTAGGGGTTTTTCTGGAGCCGTGTTTTAAATAAATTGATTTTGATATATTCCAGTAGTTGTTTCTTTTAGTTATTTCTTTAATTTTTCTTTTTGCTTCATTAGTTGTATTGGGGATGTTAATTATTGGTTTTACGTAGAGACACTTTTTATAGGCTTCAATATTAAAGTTACTTAATAACCACGGTTCATGTATGAAATCATGAGATAAGTCTTTTAATTCTGGAACCCATTTCTTAATAAAATGACCTTTTGGATCATGATCTTTACCTTGCTTAACAGGGTTATAAATTCTATTTATATTTATAGACGTCGTACCAGATTGCATTTGACATTGATTCCAATGAATTCCTGGTTCATAATCTACAAATTTAGTGGCTAACTCAGATCCTGAGTCTTGCCAAGGTAGCCATAAATTATAGCTAGCAAATGACATTAACATTGCCCGCATTCTGAAGTTAATCCATCCATTAAAGTTTAAAGAACGCATACAGGCATCTAAAAAAGGAAAACCTGTTTTGCCATTGCTCCATAAGTAAAGTAATTCTTTATTCTTTTTTCTAACATTCTTAAAATAAGGATGTAACTCTTGGAATTCTAATTCTGGTTCACTTTCTAGCTTTTGAATAAAATGACAATGCCATGTCAATCTATTTTTTAAAATTCGAGAATTATTAGTTTTAAAAGAATTTGCTTTATAAAAAATTTCTCTTATTGAAACACATCCCCATGAAATATATGGAGAAAGTCTTGAGCAGCTATCAAAAGATTTTTCAGGACTTGAAATATCTTTTGAATAAGTATTTAATTTATTATTAAAAAAGTATTCCATCCTTTCTAAACCTTTCTTTCTTCCCCCTGTTAATCTTCCAGGACATTTGTCTTTTTTGAAGGAGAAAAATTCATCTGGGGGGATATCTCCAATATCAAAATCAATTGGTTTTACTTCTAATGGCTTTTGAAATAAACGTTTCTCCATATTTAATGCCCTTTTTTTAGACCAGTTATCTCTATCAATATTTCCTCTAAATACAGAAAATTGTAAATACTCTTTCCATATTATATTTTTATTTGAAGCCCAAACTTTAACTTTATTATCTCTTTTAAAAGTAAGCCAATCCCCAGTCTCTTGATGACTATAAATACCTTTTATTTTAAATTTATAACTAATTTCTTCAAAAATTTGTAAAACATTACCCGTCCTTATTATTAATGGTTGTCCAATTTTTTTAAGTTCATGCCTTAAATCTAAAATGCTTTCTTTACAAAACTGCCATTGCCTATCAGAGTAAGTATGTTGAGCCCAGATATCTTTTTCAATTATATAAATAGGCAATATATCACTATCTTTTAAAGACTCAAAAAGAGCCTCATTATCATATATTCTTAAATCTTTTTTGAACCATAAAATATTTATTTCTTTCATCTTT
>Ga0163111_10002587_pt1 | contig 11528 bp, 9 predicted proteins | sample CRUFie1St18metaG_FD_109645 | JGI IMG/M metagenome (GOLD analysis project Ga0163111, IMG submission 109645) | Marine microbial communities from the Costa Rica Dome - CRUD Field 142mm St18 metaG | ecosystem: Environmental > Aquatic > Marine > Oceanic > Photic zone | place: Costa Rica: the Eastern... | reverse complement strand
TGAATTTGATTACTCTGGTGTCCAAGCATGTAAAGCTCTTAGGGAGGAGGGCATTAAGACGATTCTTGTCAATTCAAATCCAGCAACTATTATGACTGACCCAGACATGGCAGATAAGATTTATATTGAGCCTATACATTGGAGAAATATTGAAAAAATAATTGCTATTGAGAAACCAGATGCAATTTTACCAACTATGGGTGGACAAACCGCACTTAATACTACACTTGATTTGAACAGACACAAAATTCTAGAAAAATATAATGTAAAAATTATTGGGGCAAGTGTTGACTCAATTGATATGGCTGAAGACAGAGAGCTATTTAAAAATGCAATGACAGATATAGGTCTCGAGACACCCAGAGCTTTTGTCGCAAAAGATTTTAATAAAGCAATAGAAATACAAAAAGATATTGGCTATCCCATTATAATAAGACCATCGTTTACTTTAGGTGGATCTGGAGGTGGTATTGCATATAACAAACAAGATTTTGAAAAAATTGTAAAAAGAGGTTTGGATTTATCTCCTACTAATGAAGTTTTGTTAGAAGAATCCGTAATTGGATGGAAAGAGTTTGAGATGGAAGTTGTCAGAGATAAAAATGATAACTGTATCATAATATGTTCTATAGAAAATTTTGACCCTATGGGAGTACATACAGGAGATTCAATAACAATTGCTCCTGCGCAGACATTAACAGATAAGGAGTATCAAAATTTAAGAAATCAATCTATTCAAGTTTTAAGAAAGATAGGTGTCGATACAGGTGGATTTAATGTTCAATTTGCAATTAACCCTAAAAATGAAAAAATCTACGTAATTGAAATGAACCCAAGAGTATCAAGATCTTCTGCTTTAGCTTCAAAAGCAACGGGCTTTCCTATTGCAAAGGTTGCAGCTAAATTAGCAATAGGATATACGCTAGATGAACTAAAAAATGAAATAACAGGCAATATTATACCGTCATCATTTGAGCCAAGTATTGATTATATAGTAACAAAAATACCTCGTTTTGCTTTTGAGAAGTTTAAAGCAGCAGATTCTCATTTAACTACACAGATGAAATCAGTTGGTGAGGTTATGGCAATAGGCGGAAGTTTTAAAGAGTCTCTTCAAAAAGCTCTGAGAGGATTAGAAATAGGCATAGATGGTCTTGATGATATATCTTTTCAAGAATCATTATCACCAAAAGAGAGACAAGATTTAATTGTAAGGGAGTTGTCGACACCATCGGCCACGAGAATTTTATATGTTGCCCAAGCTTTTCGAGAAGGCATGAGTATAGATGATGTGTTCAATTTATGTTTTATTGATAAGTGGTTTCTCAATCAAATATTTGAACTCGTAATCTCTGAGAATAAAATTAAAAATAATATTTTCAATATTTCTGTGAGTGATTTAATTTTCCTCAAATCAGAGGGATTTTCAGATAGAAGATTATCAACATTATTCAAGAATGATGAAAAAAATATAAGAGACTTTAGAAAAAATAACTCTATCAAACCAGTTTTCAAAAGAATTGATACTTGTGCAGCAGAATTTAAATCCTCTACAGCTTATATGTATTCTACCTATTCTGATAATTGTGAATCCAATCCTTCTAATAATAAAAAAGTGATTATATTAGGTGGCGGGCCTAACAGAATTGGTCAGGGCATAGAATTTGATTATTGTTGCGTACACGCATCAATGGCTTTAAAGGAAGCTGGATACGAAACTATTATGATTAACTGTAATCCTGAGACTGTCTCTACGGACTATGATACCTCTGATAGATTATATTTTGAGCCCCTCACTGTAGAAGATGTCATGTCTATCATCGATATTGAAAATCCATGGGGTGTAATTGTTCAATATGGTGGACAAACTCCTTTAAAACTTGCAGATACACTAGAAAAGTGTGGAGTTAATATTATAGGAACATCCCCCGACTCGATAGATTTAGCCGAAGATAGAGAAAGATTTAAAACGCTAATTAAATCAATTGGTCTTAAACAACCTTTGAATGAGACTGTCACTAATTTAGAACAAGCAAAAAAATCAGCTAAAGAAATTGGATATCCTTTGGTTGTGAGACCTTCATATGTTTTAGGTGGCAGGGCTATGGAAATTGTAACAAACTCAGCTGATCTTGAGAAATATATGATAGAGGCTGTTGATGTATCTGATGATTCTCCAATACTTCTAGATAAATTTTTAAATGATGCCATTGAAGTAGACATTGATTTACTATCTGATGGGAAAGATGTATTTATAGCTGGAATAATGGAACATATTGAAGAAGCGGGCATTCATTCTGGTGATTCAGGATGCTCCCTGCCACCATATACTTTAAGTGATGAAACAGTAACAGAGCTTAAGAGTCAAGCCTCAAAGTTAGCAAAATCATTAAAAGTAATTGGATTGATGAATGCACAGTTTGCAATTAAGGAAAATCAAATATTTCTTCTAGAGGCTAATCCGCGCGCATCACGAACAGCTCCTTTTGTATCGAAAGCCATAGGTCTTCAATTAGCAAAATTAGGAGCACTAGTAATGTCAGGCTTAAAAATAAAAGATTTGAATTTACCAAAAGAGATTAATAATAAATCTTACTTTTCTGTAAAGGAAGCTGTATTTCCATTTTCCAAATTTCCAGAAGTCGATGTCCTTCTCGGTCCCGAGATGAAATCTACAGGAGAAGTAATGGGTTTTGGAAAAACTTTTGGCGAAGCATACTTTAAAGCTCAAAGAGCAGCAGGAGTTATTCTACCTAAAACAGGTAATGTATTTATAAGTGTGAGAGATCATGATAAAGAACCTATGTGTGATGTAGCTCTTGAACTAATAGATTTAGGATTTAAAATATATGCAACATCTGGTACGTACTTTCATTTAAAGAATTCTGGTGTTGACTGTTTAAAAATAAATAAAGTTAAAGATGGACACCCACATATTGTTGATATGATAAAAAATAATGAAGTCCACTTAATAATTAATACAACAGAGGGCGCTAGATCTATAAAAGACTCTTTTTCAATTAGAAAAGAGGCGCAAAATCATAAAATATCTCTAACAACAACGGTTTCTGGCGCAAAAGCATTTTGCAAAGCGATTAAATTTATCGATGATTTTGATGCTCTTGATTTAAAACAAAGACATGAATCTATTTCTATTTAATCAAGATTTATATATTTCATGATTAATTCGGTTTTCACTATTTGCGACAATACAGCTTATACAAAGATCTCCACTTACATTAACAGAAGTTCTCATCATATCTAACAGTCTATCAACCCCAAGCAATAGCGTTATACCTTCTAATGGTATACCAATTTGAGTAAAGATTACCGTAAGCATTATTATACCTGCACTAGGTATCCCTGCAGTTCCGATAGATGCAATAGTTGCTGTTACAACGATTGTAATTATTTCAGAAAATCCAAGATCAATACCATATAAACTAGCTAAAAAAAATGTTGCACAACCTTGCATTATAGCTGTGCCATCCATATTTATTGTTGCACCTAAAGGTATAGTGAATGTTCCGATAGATTTATCAATTCCACACTTGTTATTGGCTGTTTCTAACGTGAAAGGTATTGATGCGCTGCTACTTGAGGTACTAAATGAGAAAACAATAACATCTCTTATATTTCTATAGAATTTATAAGCACTCAGTTTTGTGAAAAATTTTAACAAAAGCGAGAAAGTTATAAAGAAATGTATTAATAAAACAAAAACAACGGTTAGAAAGTAACTCATTAGTGGCATCAATGTTTCTAATCCTTGAGTAGCAAATGTTTTTGATAAAATACAAAAAACTGCTATCGGCGTAAATGAAATTATAATCTTTACAAGTTCATTTATTACATCATTAAAATTATGAAAATATTGTATGAAAATATGAATCCTTTCTTTTATTCTACTGGCAGATATTCCTATCAAAACAGAAAAAATTAAAAGGTGAATTATATTTCCTTCAGTCAATGATTTAAAAATATTATCTGGAAAAATATTTACTTTAGACTCAATATTATTCATCGAAACAATATTTTCGACACTTGATAACAAAGGCGTATATTCTATCAATGATGAGAAAAAAAGGCCTAGAGATATCGCAATAACAGTTGTAAGAATATACAAAGATAAAGTTTTAATACCAAGTCTTGTAAGCGAAACATCATCTGTTAGAGAAATAATGCCGCAGACAATCGAAAAGAAAATCAATGGAATAATAATCAACTTCAGAGCAGAAATAAATAAATCAGATATTACATTTAAAATATTTGAAATTATAAATTCAGTTATGAGAGAATCTTGATTTAATAAATTGAGAACAATTCCAAACAAGATACCAAAAATCATTGCAAAAATGATTTTTTTTGTAAATGACATTATTGTGAAATGGAATCTAGCGCAGCTTGATAATTTGGCTCATTAGCTATTTCAGAGACAAGCTCAGAGTGAAGTATAGTGTTATCTTTAGAAATAGTAACAATTGCTCGAGTAGTAATTCCTGAAAGTGGGCCATCTACTAATAGCACACCATAATCTTTTGCAAAGTTTCTCGATCTCATCATTGACATCGGCAAGACATTATCAAGTGATTCATCTGTGCAGAAACGTTTCATAGCAAATGGTAAATCACTGGAAATAATAAGCATCACAGTGTCTTTTATTTCTGAAACTTTATTATTGAATATAACTGTTGATTTTTGACATACCGGAGTGTCCAAACTTGGAACTATACTCAAAATTTTATTTTTGCCAGCAAAGTTAGATAAACTGACATCATTTAAATCAGAATCTACTAATATAAAATCTGGTGCAGGGCTACCTACTGATACGATTTCAGAATTGGTGTTAACTTCATTCCCTTTCAGTGTTATTTTAGCCATGAAGATAGATTATAACGATATGGTAAAAAAGAAAAGTACAAAAAATTGGCTTAATACTCATAAAAAAGATCAGTATGTAAAGTTATCACAGTCAGGGAATTACAGATCGAGAGCATTTCATAAATTGCATGAAATTGATGAGAAATATAAAGTATTGAAATCTACAAAGAGTATTATTGATCTCGGATCATCGCCAGGATCTTGGTCTGAGTATATATCCAGAAATCATGAAGGAAAAAACCTTATAGCAATTGATGTTCTAGACATGAAACCTATCAAAGGGGTTGATTTCATTAAGGGAGATATTAATTGTCTGGAGGATAGAGTTGAAATAATAAAAAAAATTGGCAAAGCAGACCTTGTTTTATCAGATATTGCCCCTAACATTACAGGTATAGAAGATGTAGATCAGGCCAATTTTATGGAGATTCTTCAATCAACATTAAGTATTTGCTCTAGTCTACTTAAATTAAATGGAGTATTAGTAATGAAGTTTTTCATCGGAACATCCTTTGATTTTGCTAGAGAAAAGCTTAATAAATCATTCAATAGAGTAGCATCTTATAAACCAGATTCTTCCAGGAGTAAGAGTAATGAGGTGTTCTTTATTTGTAATGGATATAAACACTGATATGATTGAAATGAACAGACAACAATGTCAGAATTAGAATGATTCTACAATAATAGGGAGTATTATGGGAGATTTAGTTAAAAATTTAGTTATATGGACAATAATTGCCGTGGTGATTATGTCCCTATTCACGGGCGTTGGCGGAAGAAATGCCACTTCACAAGAATTTAATTACACAGATTTCATGCAACAAGTCCAGACTGGACAAGTTGAAGAAGTTACAATTTCAGGCAGAGAAATTACTGGATCATTCAAATCTGGTGAAAGATTTATGACATACAGTCCTGAGACTGACAATTCAGCATTAATAGGCGAATTGATAAAAGGGAAAGTTCGTATAAGCGGTAAAGCGCCAGAGAAACAATCTTTCCTTGCTCAAATATTTATACACTGGTTTCCATTCTTATTATTAATCGGAGTTTGGATTTTCTTTATGAGACAAATGCAAGGCGGCGGTGGAGGCCGTGGCGCAATGTCGTTTGGTAAAAGCAAAGCCAAAATGCAAACTGAAGATCAAGTTAAAGTTACCTTCAAAGATGTGGCAGGTGTAGAAGAAGCCAAAGAAGAGGTAAAAGAGCTTGTTGACTTCCTAAGAGACCCTGCAAAGTTTCAAAACCTCGGAGGAAATATCCCAAGAGGTGTTCTAATGTCTGGTTCACCAGGCACAGGTAAAACATTATTGGCTAGAGCAATTGCTGGCGAAGCAAAAGTGCCTTTCTTCACCATCTCGGGTTCTGATTTTGTTGAAATGTTCGTTGGTGTAGGTGCCTCACGAGTTAGAGATATGTTTGAACAAGCCAAAAAACATGCTCCATGTATAATTTTTATAGACGAAATTGATGCTGTCGGTAGACATAGAGGAGCAGGACTTGGAGGCGGACATGATGAAAGAGAACAAACACTCAACCAATTATTAGTTGAAATGGATGGATTTGAGGGCAATGAAGGAGTAATTGTAATTGCTGCAACAAACAGACCAGACGTGCTTGATCCAGCTTTATTACGTCCAGGTAGATTTGATAGACAAGTTACAGTTCCTCTTCCAGATATTCGCGGAAGAGAACAGATACTTAAGGTTCATATGAGAAAAACACCTATAGCAAATGACGTTAATCCTAAAATTTTAGCTCGAGGAACTCCCGGGTTCTCTGGAGCAGATTTAGCAAATTTAGTTAACGAAGCAGCTTTGTTTGCTGCTCGTTCAAACAAAAAAATTGTTGATATGGATGATTTTGAAAAAGCTAAAGATAAGATTCTAATGGGCGGTGAGCGAAAATCTATGGTTATGAACGATGATGAAAAAAAGCTTACTGCATATCATGAAGCAGGTCATGCGGTGGTTGGAAGACTAGTTCCTGATCATGACCCTGTTTACAAAGTTAGTATCATTCCAAGAGGTAGAGCATTAGGTGTTACAATGTTTCTGCCAGAAGAAGATAGATATAGCAACAGCAGGCAGCGCATAAATAGTATGATAGCAGCACTGTTTGGCGGAAGAGTCGCTGAAGAGCTTATATTCGGTGATGATGCAGTTACCACTGGTGCCTCTAACGATATTGAGAGAGCTACTGATCTAGCAAGAAATATGGTCACCAAATGGGGTCTCTCAGATAAAATGGGACCACTAGCTTATGGTGAGGAACAACAAGAGGTGTTTCTTGGTAAATCAGCGTCGCAGAATAATAAAAACATATCTAATGAAACGGCTAGTTCCATCGATTCTGAAATTAGAAAAATAATTGACACACAATACTCAAGAGCAACTAAACTAATAAAAGATAATCTGGATAAAATGCATTTAATGGCTGATGCACTTATGAAGTATGAAACCATTGACGTTGAACAGATTGATCAAATAATGGATGGCAAAGTTCCAGATGCTCCAGAAAGTTGGTCAGATGATGACAATAGCACCTCTGGGCAATCACCAGATAGCTCATCTAAGGAGAGCCCATCAGCTTCTCCAGCATCTTAGGACATAAAAATAGTTCATGGTAGTATATTAGAAACTATCATGGACTAATTTTTTGCAAAACATTTGGAATCAAAAATTTAATTATAAAAGCATATCTAGAGTAACAGATAGAAATGGTGCTCGATTTTATAGCTGTGATGGCAACAAAGTTCCTTCTGTAACCACAATATTAGATAAGACTAAATCACAGAAAGATAGAGACTCACTTAACTCTTGGAGAGAAAAAGTTGGCTATGTTGAAGCATCCAAAATTTCAAAAGCATCAATGTTACGTGGAGATAAAATGCATAAACATCTCGAAGACGTTCTTCATGGTAAGCAAGAATTAGATTTAGGTGAATCACTTGAAATAGAAAAACAAATGTCACAAGTAATAGTTGATAATGCTTTATCTAAATATCTTAATGAGATATGGGGGTGTGAAACACCGCTATTCTATCCTGACTCTCATGCTGGAACGACTGATTTGTGTGGTTTATACAAAAACAAGGAATCTATAATAGATTTTAAATCATCGACCAAAACAAAAAGAAAGGAATGGATAACAGATTATTTTCTTCAAACATCAGCTTATGCGCTTGCACATAACTTTCAATATAATACTCACATAACTCAAGGAGTTATATTAATTTGTACGCCACAGCTAGAGTTTCAGGAATTCATTATTACTGATGACGAATTCTTATATTATCAGAATAAATTTAAAGAAAGAGTAGAACAATATAAAGCATTAGATGTAAAAAAATATGAATAAAGAAATTCAAATAATGGGTGTACTAAATATAACAGATAATTCTTTTTATGATGGAGGAAAATTTAATATTTTAGAGAAATCAATCAAACATGCAGAAAAAATGATACAAGAAGGTGCAGATATAATTGATATTGGTGCTGAATCTAGTAAACCAGGATCTGAATCCATACCAAGCACTGTTCAAATAAACAAAATAGAACCAGTGTTAGATGCAATTAGAGAAAAATATGATATTCCTATTTCAATAGACACACGAAGTTCCAAAGTTATAAGTAAATTATTGAAATATAAAATTAATATAGTCAACGACATATCTTCACTAGAGGATGAAGACCTAATAGATATTATTAAGGAAAATAATTTGAGCATTTCATTGATGCATATGAAAGGGACTCCTAAAAATATGCAAGATAATCCAAGTTATAATGATGTTGTTAATGAAATCTATACATATCTTGAAAGCAAAGCAAATCATTGTATAAATAATGGAATAAACAAGAACAAAATTATAATTGATCCTGGATTTGGTTTTGGTAAATCACTTGAGCATAATTATATTATTTTAAATAATTTGAAAAAATTTAGTAAATTAGGATTCCCTGTCTTATCGGGAATTTCTCGAAAGAGCATGATTGGAAATGTTATAAGTAAACCGCCAGAAGATAGACTCTATGGATCATTAGCAGCAACAGTAATCGCACTAAAAAACTTATCGACAATATTACGCGTCCATGATGTTAGGGAAACAAGAATATTATTAAATTTTAAAAATCTAATTGTAGATTAATTATGAAACTATTTGGAACAGATGGTATAAGGGGTAAATACGGAGTTTTTCCATTAGATAATTTAACAATAAGAAAAATAGGTTCAGCATTATCAAAAATATATTCTAAAAATATTAGTAAATTTTTTATTGCACATGATGGTAGATCCTCGCATATGACAATTTGTGAACAATTGCTAAAAGGAATTCTTTCTACTAAAGACTTTGAAATTATTTTTTTAGACTTACTTCCAACTCCCTCTATACCTTATATTTTATCCGAAAGATCAAGCAATGATTCAATGGGTATTCAGATTACGGCATCACATAACCCATATATGGATAACGGTCTTAAGATCTTTAACAGTAATGGTTATAAAATATCACAGAGTGAAGAGGAAAGAATTGAGCATACACTTGAATCAATTAATGATGTTAATAATCAAATTGATTTTCCTTTAATAAAGAACCAATTCTATTTTAATGAATATATAAATTATCTTACATTCTATTCAAATAAATATTTAGATGATTCGGAGAAACTTAACATAGCGATAGACTGCGCTAATGGTGCATTATCGGCAGTAATTAAAGCAATAGAACTTCCAAGAAATATCTCCTTTATCATTTTTAATGATAATCCGAATGGAAAAAATATTAATGATAAATGCGGAGCGGTTCATCCAGAATATTTATCAAAAGTAATAATTGAAAATAATAGAAATTTATCTTTTTCTGATAGTAAATGGATTAATTTTGGAATGACATTTGATGGAGATGGTGACAGATCAATATTAATTAGCGAAACCGGAAGGATTATTGATGGTGATGAGATATTGCTTATTTTATCTAATATTGGAGTTAGAAAATCATTAGTTGGCACTAGGATGACAAACTTTGGAATTAGAATGAGTTTAGAAAAAAATGGCCATAAATTTATTGAAACAGATGTTGGAGACAAATACGTTCTAAATGCAATATTAAATAATAATGCATTTATGGGATCAGAATCGTCAGGTCATGTAATACACACAGATGCGTGTAGTATACCTATAGGTGATGCTATGATTACCCTTATAAAAATGATTCATATCATACAATCCAATAAAACAAGTATAGATAAAATATATCCGGTCTCTTCAAAAATACCATCTAAGTTACTAAATATAGAAACAAGTAATTCAAAAGAATTTATTAATAATAATCATTCAAATTTTAAAAAAGTAGAAGAATTACTATCTGAAGGTGGTAGAATCTTTGTGAGAGAATCTGGAACACAATCAATGGTAAGAATACTTATAGAACATAAATCATCAAGTATTCTAGACAATGCAGAAAAAATAATAAAGAGTATATTATAATGCCAAAAAAAATAATTGCAGGAAATTGGAAACAGAATGGCAATCTTCGTCAGTCTATCAAGCTTACTAAAGATATTGTAGATAGCGTTAAAAAAAATAAATATAAGCATGAAGTTATTATATTTCCTCCGCACATATATCTTGGTCAGACACAAAATATTAACCGAAATAATATTATTAAAATTGGTTCTCAGAATGTATCAGCTTATAACAATGGAGCATATACAGGTGAGATAAGTGCGTCAATGCTTAAGGATTCGAAGATTAAATATTGTCTAGTAGGTCATTCTGAAAGAAGACATATCATGAATGAATCAGATGCAGAATGTTCTGAAAAAGCATTAAGATTATATGAAAACAATATTAAAATTATATACTGCATTGGAGAAACACTGACAGAATATAGAAGTAAAAAAACGAAATCAGTTTTAAAAAAACAAATTAAATATCTTTTTAAAAAAATTGGTAAACAAATAAATAAGAAACCAAATAATATTATTTTTGCTTATGAGCCTGTATGGGCTATAGGGACAGGTTTAGTTCCAAGTTCTGATGAATTGCTACTTACCTTTGATTTCATAAGGAATACAGTTAATTCTTCAGATAAAAAAAATGGATCAATAAAATTACTCTATGGAGGGAGTGTATCACCAGACAACGCATCATCTCTATTGAGGACTCCGTACATCGACGGATTGTTGATTGGAGGAGCATCTCTTATTGCAAAAAAATTTATTGCTATTTGCTCCACAATTTGAGATAAATACACAATGCAAACGGCTATCCTAACCATACATATATTATTAGCAGTAATTTTGATTATCCTAGTGTTGATTCAACAAGGAAAGGGTGCTGACGCTGGCGCAGCTTTTGGATCAGGTGCTTCATCTACTGTCTTCGGTGCAAGAGGTGGCGCAACGTTTATGAATAAACTAACAACAATTGTTGCTTTAATTTTTTTTGTTACTAGTTTAAGCCTAGCCTATATTTCCTCAAATAAATCTTCATCATCTGAAAGCTTAATCAAAGAACCTGAAAAAGAGGTCATTATTGATGAGCAAGAAAAATTTAATAAACCTTAAGCCGATGTGGTGGAACTGGTAGACACGCTGTCTTGAGGGGGCAGTGGCGAAAGTCGTGCCGGTTCGAGTCCGGCCATC
>Ga0163111_10002586_pt1 | contig 11536 bp, 10 predicted proteins | sample CRUFie1St18metaG_FD_109645 | JGI IMG/M metagenome (GOLD analysis project Ga0163111, IMG submission 109645) | Marine microbial communities from the Costa Rica Dome - CRUD Field 142mm St18 metaG | ecosystem: Environmental > Aquatic > Marine > Oceanic > Photic zone | place: Costa Rica: the Eastern... | reverse complement strand
CGTGCACTGGCTGAGGGAACGGTTTCTGACTACTACCGAAGTCTGAATGGAGAGTTGGAGGAGGTCAACTTCCATGGGGCGTTTGCGCCCGGAGCTCTGCCATGGTTTGAAGGGTGGAGTGCGCTGTCTGCCCAAGGTCTTTTCAGCGGGGCACTTCCAGGTCCAGGATGCTCCTACCCCTTGGCTTGCAACTACAGCGCAATGGCCACGGAAGACGATGGTTCATGCGAGTTCCAGTCTTGCGCAGGCTGCACCTACGAATGGGCCTGCAATTACGACGCCTCTGCGGTGTTGGACGACGGGACCTGTGAACGAGAAACGTGTGCAGGCTGCACCTTTGTTCTGGCTTGCAATTACGATCCTACGGCAACTCAAGACGACGGTTCCTGCACGTATGAGGAATGCTCAGGCTGCACGTTCGAAGATTCGCCGAATTACGATCCTGCGGCCCTGATTGACGACGGGAGCTGCATCCTTGAAGGGGTGGGCAACGTCTGTCAAGGCGACCTGAACGGGGACGGGGTAATCAGCACCTTGGACCTGCTCGATTTCCTTTCCGTATATGGAGAGGTTTGTCCTGAGTAAGCGTTCTGAGAATAGGAGGGGTTAGGGTTGCTCTACTTGGCAGCCGTCTTGAGGCCGCGCACCGCAGACAGAGCAGCCGCCGTCTTCACTGCGCAACATGGGGTTGTTGCTCGCGCATGTGCCGCCGAATTCGCCTCCTGGCTTCACCAAAATTTTGATGGCGATTCCTGCAACGGCGAGGCCGAGAAGGCCAATGGCCAAGATGATTTCCGTCCATCCCATGCTGCAAAGATACACGGTGATTCATGGCGTCCGCCTCTTTGGTTTGCGTGTATAAAATTATATGTCTATATTTATGTTTATAATTTTTTGTCATGCTGTCACTTCGTGCATTTTGGGCGTGGGCCTTGTTGGGGTCTGCGTCGGTTTTTGCCCAATGGCTTCCCGCAGGGGAGGCTTGTGGTTGCCCCGCGGTATCTTCTCGGGACACCGTGTTCGTGTCAGACAACAACGGCGCCGGTGTGGGAACGCAGCATTGGACGTGTGATTACTTATACGTATTGACGGAACAAGTCTTTGTCAATGCCGGAGACACCCTGACCATCGATCCAGGAACTGTGGTCCTCGGGGCAGCAGGCGAGGGTCGCTCGGAAGTGGAAGTGGCGGTCAATTTTGGGGTGGGAAGCGTCCGTGACGTTTCCTACGATTCGTACCCAGGTGCCCTCGTGGTGTCCCGTTATGGCTTCTTGGACGCCCAAGGCAATGCAGATTGCCCCATTCAGTTTTCTTTTCTGGGCGATCCCATGGATGGTTCTGTGGGCGTCGATGTTACGGGACAATGGGGTGGATTGGCTTTGTGTGGCGCAGCCCAGACCAACACTTTGCACCTTGACTTGTCTTTCTTTGGTGCGCCCTTCTTCACCACGGGTGTGGGGACCGGCGAAGACCGAATTGAAGGTATTGTGGATTTGAGTGGTCAGGACCGCGAGGTCTACGGCAGCAATGCCGATCCCAATGGGTCTTCGGGCATTCTGACTTATCTGTCCATTCGACATGGAAGCACCAATTTGGGGTGGACCCAATTTGGCAACGGAAACGAAACCGATTTGCTCCAGCTCGGCGCGTGCGGTTCTGGAACGGTGGTTGAAAACATCGAATTGGTGTCTTCCGCCGACGATGGCCTGCACATTTTGGGAGGCTTGGTCGAGGTGCGTCACATTGTGTCGGCGTTCCATGCGGAAGATGCCTTTGAAAGCGACCAGGGCTGGCAAGGGTCTGCCCAGTATTTGCTAGGCATTCAGGACACGTTGCTCGCGCAAGCGACAAATCCTCCAGGCCCCTCGTACGTTTACGATGCAGAGGGTGATGACGTACAAGACAACAACATGGATCCCTCCAGCGAGCCGTATTGTTTGCCGGCCATGGCGAATCTCACCTTGATCACCAACGGGGCAGACCAAGCTGCGAGCTACCACAGTTTGCCCGGAGGTGATTGGTTGAATTCTGTGGTACACGGCGTGTCGGACGCAGGCATTGAAATCCAGCACTTCTTGACATGCGATGGCTTCAACGCCATGTTGCCCAACCAGTACGCGTTTTTGACGTTGCGGAACTGGCGCGTGTGGGGCGATGAAACCGAAGGAGGTGCTGTTCTCCGTGGCCGCTACAATGGCAACTATGGTGCCCAAACTGCATTGGAGGGCTGGTTGACCGACAGCACAAATGTGATTGAATCGGTGCTTGTGGACGGTGCGTTTGCCCTCGAAAATGGGGTGGTTGTCGACGGCTTGGACCCACGTGTCCAGGCAGGCGGCACCGTGAACGATTATTATTTACCCTCCGATGAACGCCTCGAGCCAGCGACATTCCACGGTGCACTTGAGCCTGGGGAAACGCCGTGGTTTGCCTCTTGGTCCTACCTCGCACAACAGGGGTTGATCGAGACCGAGAATGTGGTCGAAGGTGAAGGCTGCACCTACACGTTGGCGTGCAATTACGACGTCGCCGCGACCGCCGACGATGGCTCTTGTGAATTCACCTCTTGTGCCGGTTGCACCTACGAGTGGGCCTGCAATTACGACGCCTCTGCGGTGTTGGACGACGGCACCTGTGAGCGCGAAACATGCGGGGGATGCACCTTTGTGCTGGCGTGCAACTACGACCCTGCAGCAACACAGGATGACGGGTCTTGCGCCTACGAGGAATGCCAGGGATGCACCTTTCCGGCATCAACCAATTACGACCCGGCTGCCTTAATCGACGATGGCAGCTGCGAGATCGAAGTCGCCGAAACATGCTACGGCGACTTGAACGGCGACGGGGTGGTCAGCACCCTCGACCTTCTTGACTTTTTGTCCGTGTACGGCAGTGCCTGCGAAGACTGAGCCTGCGTGACGGGTCAGCCGATGATGTTGCGAACGTCCTTGAAGAACGTTCGAAGGGCAACTTTGGGCTCGACGCCTTGCTTTTCAGCTTCCTCCAACACGCGTTTCGCACCCAAAATGTTGGTCAAGCGGTCTCCCAATTCAGCCACGTCGTTGGCATCATCGTCCATGGACGCATAGACCTCTTGCTCGAGCTTGTCGAGGGATGCCATGTCGTGCTCGGCAATGAGCTTCCGAATTTCAGCGGCATTCATGAGGCACAGGCTTGGGCGAGTTCAGAAACCTTGTCTTTTTTCGCGGTGGCGAACTCCTCAATGAGCTTGCCGTCTTTGAAGCCGGCGAAATAGGGGAGGTCGTTGATCTTGAAGGCTTGCTTGACATCCAAGTGCTCCTCCACATCCACATCAATGAAGGTCACGTCGGACAGAGCTTCGTCTGCTTTCAAGGAATTGACGTGGGGGGCCAACAACTTGCACACCCCGCACCATGACGCATGGAAGCGAATGAAAAGGCGAGGTTGGCTTTTGATTTGGTCGATGAGGTCGGGCAATTTCATGTCTCAGAGTTTCGAATGCAAACATGCAAACAAGTCGGCAACCGAGCGGTTCGATGAGGGCGCTTTCTGTGTCATCTGAGGCACACAAGGACGACTACCTTTGCCGCATGAATACACGGGCACAACATCTCGAGGCGTTTGGTCGGTTGTTGGACATCATGGATGACCTTCGGCAGAAGTGCCCATGGGATCGAAAACAAACCTTTGAGTCCCTGCGTCACCTCACCATCGAGGAGACGTACGAGTTGGCCGACGCGATCCTAGACAAAGACGTGGATGAGATTCGGAAGGAGACGGGCGACTTGATGTTGCACATGGTCTTCTATGCCAAACTCGGATCGGAATTGCCGAGGGAAGAAGGGGGGTACGACATCGCGGACGCCTTGCACGGCATTTGTGACAAGTTGGTGGAGCGCCATCCCCACATCTACGGGGATGTGGATGCCAACGACGAGGAAACTGTCAAAGCCAATTGGGAAAAACTCAAACTCAAGGAGGGGAAGAAGTCGGTGCTCGAAGGCGTCCCGAAGTCGCTGCCCAGTTTGGTCAAGGCGTACCGCGTGCAGGACAAGGTGCGCGGCGTGGGGTTTGATTGGGACAATGCCGGACAGGTTTGGGACAAGGTGCAAGAGGAGTTGGGGGAGTTGCGCGAGGAATTGAATGCGCCGAATCAAGATCAGGAACGGGTCGCCGATGAGTTTGGAGACGTTTTGTTTGCGCTTATCAATTACGCCCGATTCGTGGACGTCAATCCAGACGAAGCGCTGGAGCGCACCACACGCCGGTTCATCGGCCGCTTTCAACACCTCGAGGATGCTGTTCGGGCCGACGGAAAGGACCTGACCAACATGACCCTGGCAGAGATGGATGTGTATTGGGATCGCGCCAAGGCCTCGGAGAAGACGGGATGACGACCGGAGGCATGCGCAATTGAAAGCGTCGCCGTACCTTCCGGTTCCTGAACAAATGCAGCTCGGCCACGCAGCGGCTGCACATTGAATACACAACATGAGAATTTGGATTGCAGCGGCCTTGAGCTGCTTGATGGGCGTCGGCGCTTGGGCGCAACAAGAGACCCCGCAGCGCGTCAACACCAACGTGTTCCGTCAGCTGGGACAAGAATTGCCCACGCCCAACGTGTACCGCACCGCATCTGGTGCTCCGGGTCACGCGTATTGGCAGCAAAAAGCGGACTACAACATGAAAATCCGCTTGGACGACGAGACACAACGCATTGACGGCTCCGAGACCATCACCTACACGAACAACAGCCCTGACGAACTGCGGTACGTCTGGATTCAGCTGGACCAAAACGTCCGTGCTTTGGATAGCGACACCTACAAAATCCGTGAGTCCTCCTTGGACGGCGACACGTATTTCAGCGATTTGGAGCGTTTGGAGCCCACATTCGACGGGGGATTCAAAATCCAAAAGGTGGTGGATGCTGCGGGCAAAGCACTTGACTACACCATCAACAAGACGATGATGCGCATCGATTTGCCGCGTCCCTTGAAGCCGGGCAACCAATTCAAATTCAGCCTCGATTGGTGGTATAATGTCAACGACCGCATGGAAATCGGAGGTCGCAGCGGCTACGAGTACTTCGAAGACGAGGACAACTACCTCTACACCATTGCCCAATTCTACCCGCGCATGGTCGTGTACAGCGACAACGAGGGCTGGCAGAACAAGCAGTTCCTTGGTAACGGAGAGTTCACCTTGAACTTCGGAGACTACCACGTTGAATTGACCGTGCCCTCAGACCACATCGTGGCCTCCACAGGAACGTTGTCCAACCCCAAGACGGTGTTGACTGCGGCCCAACGCCGCCGGTTTGAGCAGGCGAAGAAGGCATTCGACCAGCCGGTGGTCATTGTGACCGAGGAAGAGGCACGCGAGAACGAAGCCACCAAGGATTCAGGGGAGAAGACTTGGATTTTTGACGCCAAGAACGTCCGCGACTTCGGTTGGGCGTCAAGCCGGAAGTTCATTTGGGATGCGATGGCGGTGAAGGTGGGCGACAAGACGCCTTTGGCCATGAGCTACTACCCCAAGGAGGGCAACCCTTTGTGGGAACAGTACAGCACCAAGGCTGTGGCCCAAACCCTTAAGACCTACAGCAAGCACACCATCGACTACCCCTACCCGGTGGCCATTTCGGTCAACGCCAAGAGCATCGGTATGGAGTACCCCATGATTTGCTTCAACTACGGGCGTTGTGAGGAAGACGGCACGTACAGCGATCGCACGAAGTACGGCATGATTGGCGTGATCATCCACGAAGTGGGTCACAACTTCTTCCCCATGATCATCAACTCTGACGAGCGTCAGTGGACATGGATGGACGAGGGGCTCAACACGTTTGTTCAGTTCTTGACGGAGAAAGAATTCGACCGCGACTATCCCTCGCGCCGCGGCAGCGCCCGCAACATCCGGGACTACATGGGCGGGGACAAGACGCGAATCAGCCCCATCATGACGAACTCGGAGTCGATCTACCAGTTTGGCAACAACGCCTACGGCAAGCCGGCCACGGCGCTCAACATCCTGCGTGAGACGGTGATGGGGCGCGAGTTGTTTGACCATGCCTTCAAAGAGTACAGCCGCCGTTGGGCGTTCAAGCACCCGTCGCCTGCGGATTTCTTTCGGACCATGGAGGATGCGTCAGGGGTGGATTTGGACTGGTTTTGGCGCGGATGGTTCTACACCACAGACCACTGCGACATCGCCATGGAGGACATCAAGTGGTTGCAAATGGAATCGGGCAATCCCGATGTGGAAGCGGTGCTTCGCAAGGAGGCAGATGAGCGGAAGCCGGAAGACGTCACGCAGATGCGCAACGCGGATGGCGGCATTCCGCAATCGTACTTGGAGGCCGACCCCACGCTGAACGACTTCTACACCACCACAAGCAAGTACGAGGTGCTTGAGCTGGATCGTCAAGAGGCTGCCGAGGCGATGGCCAAACTGAGTGATGACGAGAAGGCGCTCTTGGCCAGTGGCAAGCAGTACTACGAAATCACGTTCCGCAACATTGGCGGATTGGTCATGCCGTTGATCCTCGAATTCGAATACGAGGATGGCGAGCGTGAGGTGCGTCGCATCCCCGCGGAGATTTGGAAAATGAGCGAGCCGACCGTGACCAAGGTCTTTGTGACCGACCGTCCCGCCGCGCGCATTGCGTTGGATCCGTACCTGGAAACGGCGGACGTGGACATGGGCAACAACGTGTGGCCCCCAAGGCCGGAGCCCACGCGCTTCGAAGTCTTCCAAGGCAGTGGCTACAGCCGCTACCGTTCAGGAGGGGAGAACTCCATGCAGCGCGCCCTTCGCGATGCAGCGCTTCAAGCGCCAGCCGAAGGCGAATAAGCGAGAAGACGCGCTCAACCGAAGATCATCATCAGTCCGATGGCGGCTGTGGCCAAGGCCACACCCCATCGGGCTTCTTTGTTGGGGCGGTCTCCTAGCAGGGCCATTCCTGCGGCCGTCGCGAGTACGATGACACTCAAGTTGAGCAAGGGGATGACCATGGCCCGCTCCATGATTTGGACGTCGAAGGCACGCAACAAGAAGTAGAGAGACGCAAAGTTGGTCACCCCCAACAAGACGCCTCCAAGCAGGTCTCTTCGCTTGGGCAAGCCATGGCCGAGTTGGAATTGATGTGCGACGCCAACAAGACCGCCCAAGGTGAACGGCACGGAAGCAAAGGCCATTTGCATGCCCGATGCATTCAAACTAGGATCGGTGGAATACCAGCCAAACACCAAATCAATGCATCCGCTGCCCGCGAACATCACGAGGGGCATCCACCAAAGCCCGCGAACGGTTCGGGAGGCGGATGGGGTGCGTTCACCCGAGCGCGAAGACAGGTACACCGCGGGAAACGCCAGGGAGAGTCCCAACCACTGTCCCCAGTGGATTTCGTGCACTCCGTCGGCCAAGGCCAACACCAAGACCGGGATGGCCATCGACAGTTTGGTCGCAATGGTGGCCACGCTGATTCCGAGCTCTTGGGAGCACGTGGCGGTCAACCGGAAGAGGGGGTAGAAGCACACGCCAATCAACGAAAGGGGAAGGATCCAGGGTGCTTGAATGCTGGCGTGCATGGCATCCACGCCTCCCGCGAGCATCCAACCCAGTCCGCCTGCCACGAAGTAGTTCAACGTGATCGCCCATGCGGTTCGGATTCCCCATCGTTTGAAGCTCGAAAAGAGGAGGTAAATGAGCACCGTGCTCAGGATGGTGGCCAAAAAACTCAGCATGTCGCTTCTTGATTGTGCCAAACCTCGAGCACATCGCGCCCCATTGGTTGGGTGTCTCTGGAAGGCCAAGAGGGAGTCTCAGGAGCTTGCAATCCAGTCTGAAGTGCAGCGGGGGCATGCAAGACGTGAAGCTCGTCCCAACATCCAGCATCCAACACGCCGCGCGCCACCCGGGCGCCACCTTCAATCATGCATGCCGCCACATCGCACTTCGCTTTGAATTGCGTCCACCACGCTTCAGAGAAAACGTCGCCTTCCAGGCCAACCACGGCGTATCCTTTTGCGCGCCATGCGTCCATGTGATTTGAAGACACCTCTGCCAAAGGGCACAACAACGTGGCGAATTCAGGTTCGCCTTGTGGCGCTCCTTCCAGCCATGCTGTCTGGCCTGAAGTCAGGATGAATCGCTTGGGATTGCTTCCGGGAACAAGCCTCGTTGTGAGGGCAGGGGCGTCCACGAGCCATGTGCGCATGCCCACGAGGATGCCGTCGTGTGCTGCACGAAGGCTGTGCGTGTGACGGCCCGCCGATGCGCCTGTCAAGGGGTGCCCTCCGCGTCCCACATCGGCGCAGACCTCGGGGTCCAAAAACCCGTCACTGCTTTGGGCCCACTTGAGCGTAATCCAAGGCCGAGGGGAAGTCATGGCATGCACAAATGGACGGATCAACGCACGCGCCTCGCACTCAAGGCAACCCACCTCCACGTTTACGCCAGCTTGTGTCAACCGAGACACTCCGCGACCAGATACTTTGGGGTTGGGGTCTTCCATCGCGACCACCACGCGGCCAATGCCACGTGTCAAAAGCAAATCGGTGCAGGGGGGTGTTTTGCCGGTGTGACTGCAAGGTTCCAAGGTGACGTAGGCCGTGGCGGCGGACAGGTCGGTGCCTTCTCGAACCTGCTTCAAGGCGTTGACTTCCGCGTGAGCCTGGCCAAAGGTGGCGTGCCATCCTTCTCCCAGAATCCGATCGTCCTGCACGACCACACAGCCAACCATGGGGTTGGGCCACGTCGTCAGACGGCCCCGGGCAGCGAGTTCAAGTGCCCGTTGCATCCAGCGGAGGTCGCTGGACGTCCAGCTCATGCGTCCTCGTTGCTGCAGGCCTGCAGGGTGTTCTGCATGAGCGAGACGATGGTCATGGGCCCGACGCCACCAGGGACAGGGGTGATCCAGCTGCACTTGGGAGCCACGTTGTCATAGTCGACGTCACCTGTGAGGCGGGAACCCGATTTTTTGGAAGCGTCTGGGATGCGGTTGATGCCCACGTCAATGACGACGGCACCATCCTTGACCATGTCCGCGGTGACAAAATGCGCCCGGCCAATGGCTGCCACCAAAATGTCGGCCCGTCGGGTGTGCTCCGCCAAGTTTTGGGTTCGGCTGTGGCAGACGGTCACGGTGCAGTTGCCAGGTGCCCCATTGCGTCGGAGCAAGAGCGCCATCGGCGTGCCTACAATAGAGCTGCGTCCCAAAATGACGGCATGCTTCCCTTGGGTGTCGATGCCAGCCCTGTCGAGAAGGGAAATGATACCCATGGGGGTGGCAGGCAAAAAGCAGGGGAGGTCCAAGGACATTTTCCCTGCATTGACCGGATGAAAGCCGTCGACGTCTTTGGCGGGAAGTACCGCTTCCAAGACTTCTTGGTCGTCAATGTGGTCGGGGAGGGGGAGTTGGACAATGAAGCCATCGATGTCCGGACTGTCGTTGAGATCGCGCACGACGCTCAGCAGTTCAGACTGGGTGATTGAGGTGGGTTTCTCGACAAGGGTGCTGTCAAACCCGACGCGCGCGCACGACTTCACTTTGTGTCCTACGTAAGCGCGGCTTGCCGGATTGTCTCCCACCAAGACGGCCGCGAGGTGAGGCCGTTTCAACCCTTGGTCCAAACGGGCCTTAACCGCCTCGGCCAGTTCCGCTTCGATGGCCAGTGAGGTGGCCTTGCCGTCCAAAATCTGCGTCATGCTGCGAATCTACAAGTGCGTGTCAAAGTCTTCATCGGCCTCGGCCTGGCATGCGCATCCCGGGGATGCGTGGCATGCCTCCTTTGGCCATCATGCCCATGACCTTTTTCATGTCTTCAAACTGCTTTAGCAAGCGGTTCACTTCTTCCACACTTCTTCCGCACCCTTTGGCGATGCGACTGCGACGGCTGCCGTTGATGATGCCGGGCTCCGCGCGTTCAGAAGGAGTCATCGACTGAATGATGCTCTCAATCCCCACAAACGCGTTGTCATCCACATCGATGCCTTTCAACGCCTTGCCCATGCCAGGGACCATGCCGAGCAGATCTTTGACATTCCCCATTTTCTTGATCTGTTGGATTTGGGCCAAGAAATCGTCGAGGTCAAACGTGTTCTTGCGGAGCTTGGCTTCAAGGCGTTGGGCCTCCTTTTCGTCGATGGCCTGTTGGGCGCGTTCGACAAGCGAGACCACGTCTCCCTTGCCCAGGATGCGGTCCGCCATCCGCTCCGGGTGGAACACGTCCAGCGCATCCATCTTTTCACCGGTACCAACGAACTTGATGGGCTTGCCCACCACGGAGTAGATGCTCAAGGCAGCACCGCCGCGGGCGTCGCCGTCAAGTTTGGTCAGGATCACGCCGCTGAAGTCGAGGCGGTCGTTGAAGGCTTTGGCCGTTTGCACGGCGTCTTGCCCCGTCATTGCATCCACCACAAACAGGATTTCATCGGGCTGCACTGTGTCGCGAACCGCGGTGATCTCATCCATCAAGACCTCGTCAATGGCCAAGCGTCCCGCGGTATCCACAATGACTGCACCGTACCCTTCTGCTTTCGCCTTGGCCATGCCTCTCTCTGCAATACCCACGGCATCCTTGACCCCAGGTTCAGAATAGACGTCGGCTCCTACACTTTCACCCACCACATGAAGTTGGTCCACGGCTGCAGGACGATGCACGTCACATGCAATCAACAGAACCTTTCGTCCAGACTTGGCAATGCGCGCCGCCAATTTTCCGGCGTGGGTGGTTTTACCAGCACCTTGAAGGCCGGCAAGCAAGATGGTGGAAGGCTTGCCTTTCAGCTCCATGGGAGCCGCTGCTTCGCCCATCAACTTGGTCAATTCCTCGTGCGTTATTTTGATGAGGAGTTGTCCCGGTTGGATCGAAGTCAAGACTTCGCGTCCCAAGGCTTGTTCCTTGACCGTCTTGACAAAGTTCTTGGCCGTCTTGAAATCGACATCGGCATCAAGCAGTGCTTTTCGCACCTCTTTCAACGTGTCACCGACGTTCACTTCCGTGATGGAGCCGTGTCCTTTCAGGACTTTGAAGGCGCGCTCAAAGCGCTCTTGGAGATTCTCAAACATGCTGCAATTGGCCTCTGAAATGGGGACGAAAGAGGAGCAAAGGTACTCCGGATGTAACCCAATTCCACTTGACGCGTTGGACCCCTTTGGACTACGACGAACATGTATAATAATTCGACGAATGAGGATTTTTATCTGTCATTCATGGTCTTTTCAACGACGAGTTGTATATTTAGGGTGAAATAATCTTTTCAAATCATGCGAACGAACATTTGCCTCGCCTTTATGGCCCTCTTCGCCTTGGTCCCTTTCACGGGGGTCAATGCGCAGTATTCGTTGACGGTGGAGTCTTCTCCAGCCGTTGGCGCCGGTGGTACCGTTTATCGGTTTTACGTCAATGCCAGTGATCCAACAGACAAAATGTCTTCGGTCTTCGGCAACGACGAATCCCACCTTATCATCAATGCACCCGCTGGCATTTTTAACCATCCTTTTAGTACATCTTGGAATGCTTCAGCACTCAATCCGGCATTCTTTGCTGTG
>Ga0163111_10002585_pt1 | contig 11537 bp, 9 predicted proteins | sample CRUFie1St18metaG_FD_109645 | JGI IMG/M metagenome (GOLD analysis project Ga0163111, IMG submission 109645) | Marine microbial communities from the Costa Rica Dome - CRUD Field 142mm St18 metaG | ecosystem: Environmental > Aquatic > Marine > Oceanic > Photic zone | place: Costa Rica: the Eastern... | reverse complement strand
TTTCTCCTTCTCCAATAACGATTCTTCCTTGCATTTGAATCGTTCCCATTCTTTTTCGCATTGCCTCTACGGCAGCAGCATCAGCCTCATCTTTTTGACCCAAACCAGTCAATTTAGCCGAAGCAATTGCTGCTTGCTCAACTACTTCAAGAATTTCTTGGACTAGAGTACGATCCACTTTTTGCAGTTAGGTAAAGAAATTAACGCCATAAGGCAGACAATATTGTAAGTAATTAAGGGCATTGAAAAATGCTTAGAAAAAAGTACTCACAAAAAACTTATTATCTGTTGATAAGCGGTTTTTACTGTATCAGTGAAAGGTCACACTAGAACTTATGACCATGAATTAATAGAATCTTTGCCATAAGACAAAAAATCAATGATCCAATCCATTTCTTCAGCAATCTTCTCTGAACATCGTCCAGTTCAAATAATCCCATCAGTCCTACCAGCAGACTGGGCAAATATGGGTAAGTGCGTAAAAGACCTTGAATTAGCAGGTGTAGACAGGATTCAATTTGATGTGATGGATGGGAATTTTGTTCCAAACCTTACTTTTGGGCCAGAAATGATATCCGCATGCAGAAAGTACTGCAATGTTCCTTTTGAGACGCAATTGATGGTTAGTCAATACAACTGTGAAACCATGCTTGAGGGATATGTAGAAGCAAGTAAGGGAACGAATGGAGAGCCAGGGGTTGTAATTGCTCATGCTGAAGCAAACGTTCACCTTCATCGAATTCTTGGAAAAATTCGTCAACTGGGAGGGTCGCCATCTGTAGCACTTAATCCTCATACACCAATGGATATGGTAAAAGATGTCCTAGACATGGTCGATCACGTACTAGTTATGACTGTTAACCCTGGCTTTGGTGGGCAGGCCTACATACCAACAATGCTAAACAAAATTACTCAATTAAGAAAAATAATTTTAGAAAATGGTTATGACATAGATATAGAAGTTGACGGAGGCATAAAAGCAGATTGGTCGCTATCACAATGCTGCGCAGCTGGAGCAAATTGCTTCATAGCGGGGAGTGGTATGTTTGCTTATCCAACACTTAAAGAAGGCTGCAATGCGTTAAGGAAAGTGGCAAATGATGCACAAAATGGAATAATTATAGAAAATTAATTTATATAATTTTTTAAGATTTAAGCATCAAAGAACCAACCATAGCTGTGCAAGCCTACTCCTAGAAGATTAACCCCAATATAACAAACAATAACGACAAAAAAGCCTGCTATTGCAAGCAATGCAGGCTTTTTACCTTGCCAACCTCTTGTGATCCTAGTATGCAAATAGGCAGCATAAACCAACCAACATATAAGAGCCCATGTCTCTTTAGGATCCCAACTCCACCAACTACCCCAAGCTTCATTAGCCCATACAGCACCACTTATAAGCCCAACCGTAAGCAATAAAAATCCAGCAGTAATCGCCCTATAACTTAACGAATCTAATTGCTCAGCATTTGTAAATCCAACTGGCTGTATTGAATTTAAATTCTCTTCTTTATATTGAAGTTTTATATTAGAGCTTTCTCTAAAGGCACCAGAACCAAAAGAACTATTACGTATATTAAATTGTTTATTCCAATCCACTAGAAATACACCAAAAGATAAAATTGAACCAATTAATAGTGCAGCGTAACTACACATAATTACACTTACATGCATTACCAACCAACTAGACCGAAGTGCTGGAACCAAAGGGGCAGAGGATTGCAAATTCTCGGGCAAAACAAAGCTAGCAAAACCAATAGAGAGCAATGAAATTGGGGTGGCGACTGCAGAGACGACAGGGGAACTCCATGCTCTTTCAACAAAGAGTTGCGTCAAAGTCGAACCCCATGTCAAGAAACAAAGAGATTCATAAAGATTACTAATTGGGAAATGACCCGATTGCCACCATCGAAGTATTAATTGAGCAGTAAGAAAAAGATTTGCAATTGCGATTAAAAATCTTGTAAAAGAAGAATTGCTACTACCAGCTACTGACCAAAAAGAAATTGGTAATGATATCAATAAAACGAAAAAAGATAAAAGCCCTAAACCTAAAACAGGATCTCTTAGAAAGTAAGATAACAAATCAGCCAAGATTGACAAAGATATTGGAGATCACGTTACGATTATAGTATTACTAAGAATTAAAAGCAGAAAGACAAAAGAAATACATAAAAAATACAAAATCATAATATAATAAATACAAAAATTAAATAAAAAGAATTTATGAGTCTAATAATTACCAGTTTAGTATATTTTTTAGTATTTATTGTATTAACAACAAAGGAACTTATTACTGAAAATTATGATCATGATATTGATCAATTTATGTATTTTGGGAGCAGAATATTACATGGAGAATTGATATGGACTAAAGAGTTTGACGACAAGTCACCTGTCTTACAATACATTTTTTCATTACCAGCGGCATTTAAAAGCACAAATATATTTGTATTAATAACTTTAATTATTGCACTTACGTCAGCATATATGGGATACATGATGTTGAAAAATATGCTTAAAAATTTTGAACTTGATATAAATAAAAAAACTGAAAAATCAATTCTATATTTTTGCATTATATTATATCTGACCTTATTAGTTTGTATATACGGATCTTTACATCATATAAACGCTTTAAGTTCATCATTGTGTCTAATTACGATAGCACTAACATACCTAAACAAAAAGAAGAAAAATAAATTAATAATAAATATATCTGCTATAACATCTGCTATATCAATATCAATAAGGCCATATTACCTTTTAGGTATAGTTGCACTCCCCCTGTGGATAAGCATAAGAGAAGAAAAATTTAAACTAAAACAAAAAGAGAAGAAAAGAATAAAAGCATATTTTGAATATGCAAAAAGTCAATTTTACTGGATTCTGCTAATAACTTTCTATATCACAATATTCAACTTGACTCCTTACATATTAAATGGAAACATAGCTGATTTTATGAATGGGATAAAACTAAACTCTATAGACTATGTAAATCATAATATATTCGTGAGACAATATATAAATATCGGAAGAAATCCTATATTATATCCAATATTATTAGGGATGGTAAGCCTGCCATTAATAAGAATATTTTTTGGAAAAACATTCATTAAATATTATAGAAATAAGAAAAAAGGAATAGAAAAGTTACACAAAGTTGATATAGACATAGTTTTTTTCGGAATAATAAGCCCTATGCTTCTTGAAATTATGTTTTATAGAAAACATTTCTTTGGTCATTACTTTACTCTTTTCACCCCTTACATATTAATCAGTTTCGTGATCTTACTATCACTAATAGCAAGACTTAATAAAACTATCACTAATCTTATTTTCTTTAAAGTTATAACTAAAAGTATCTTTTCAATGCTTCTTATTGTATGCCTAATAACAAACCAAAGCTTACCTAAAACATTAAACGAATTAACAGGCAAGAAAGAGTCAAGCAAGTCTTTCAAAGTTCAACTAATAAAAGAATTCATAGATCAAAAAAGAATTAAAAATGAAAAAATTGGTTTTTTGGCACCAAACAGTAATTATATTCATTGGAAACTAGATGAATCTAGGCATGGTTTTCCACAAAAAGCTGTATTTAGAAATATATCTAAAGGGAAAATGGATGATTTAATAATTAAATACGAAATGCTAGATTTCAAATTTTTATTACCAACTAAAAATAAGTTATGTCAGACCCTAATTAAAAATGCTCCACAATATATAATAACCGAAAACAATGATTATTCATTCCAGTGCTTAAAACAAAGATCATCTAAATATAAATTAATATCTTCAACACAAGAATTAAATGATAACAATATATTTATCTTTAAGAAATGGGATGAATGAAAAGAATATTTATTATTTAAATCTGATGTCAAAACATTAGTATCCTGTTATATTAATAATATATGATATGTCTTAAATGAAGGTTGCTGTTATTGGAGCAGGCCCTGCAGGACTAGCTTTTAGTGATAAATTACTTGAATTAAGAAAAGACGTTTCAATTGATATTTATGAAAAAAGCAATTACATAGGGGGGATATCTAAAACAATCAATTATAAGGGCAATCGTATTGATATTGGTGGACATAGATTTTTTTCAAAATCAGATGAAGTTATGAAATGGTGGACTGACAAATTTCCAATTGATATATCCTCACTTGATGACTCAGATTTAATAAGTTATCAAAACTCCAGTCGGAATATAGAAGGTTTCAGAACAATAAAAGAAAATGATAATAATAATAACCGAGTAATGTTGGTAAGAAAAAGGAAATCTAGAATTCTGTATTCTGGCAAATTATATGATTATCCCTTAAAACTGAATTTGAAAACAATTAAAAATATAGGCACATTTAAACTTATAAATGTAGGAATAAGTTACTTGAAAAGTAAACTAAACAATAAAGAAGCTAAGAATCTGGAAGATTTTATTGTATCTAGATTTGGCTACAAATTGTATTCAATGTTTTTTGAAAGCTATACAGAGAAAGTCTGGGGAAGACATCCTAGAGACATATCACCAGAGTGGGGTGCTCAAAGGATAAAGGGATTATCAATTAGGAAAGTATTAATGGATACATTTCAGAAATTAATATCAAAGATAGCCGATGATGAATCTGACGGTATAAGCCAGAAGAATACAGAAACATCATTAATAGAAAGATTTCTTTATCCAAAGTATGGACCAGGACAAATGTGGGAAGAAGTAGCAAATGATTTAAAAGAAAAAAATGTAAATATATATATGAATACACCAATAACAGATATTGAATTTTCATCAGACAGTAAGACTGCTGAAAGAATTTTGTTTAGTGATAAGGGTGGTACAGTTCTGAAAAAGAAATATGACTATATAATATCAACAATGCCCATAAAGGAACTTATAAAATCATCTAGTTCAGAGAACAAAGAGAATGTGTTTCCTCCTGAGATATTAAAGATAGCAGCTTCACTTCCATACCGTGATTTCATAACAATAGGTTTATTAATTAAAGATATTTCTGGACCTCAGGATCAGATATTAGATGACACATGGATTTATGTGCAAGAACCTAATGTTAAAGTGGGAAGAATACAAATATTCAACAATTGGAGTCCTTACTTAGTATCAGATAAAAAGAATTATTGGATAGGACTTGAATATTTTTGTAATGAAAATGATGAGTTATGGAATAAAAATGATTTAGAGCTAATTAAATTAGCAAAGAAAGAAATATTAAAATTAAGATTAACAAATTCAGACTCTTTTATTGATGCAACAGTAATAAGAGAGCCCAAAACATATCCAGCTTATTTTGATTCATATGAAGATATAGATACTTTAATTAATTGCGTTAATAAAGTAAATAATTTATTTCTAATTGGAAGGAATGGAATGCACAAATATAACAACCAAGATCATTCCATGCTTTCAGGTTTTAGAGCTGCTGAATTGGTAGCAAAAAACAAAGTTAATTCTAAGTCAAAAGAAGAATTATGGAAAATAAATGTAGAGCAAGAATATCATGAAGAAGTGAAAAATATAAAAGAATGAATATAAATAAAATTAAACTAGTCTTAAAGAAATATATTGAATTTGTTCCATTTTACCTAATAGCATCTGGATTTGCATTTACCGTAGATATAACTATATTTACATTCTTAAGAACAAGTCTAGGGACAAATTATAGCGCCTTAATCTCATACTTTTTTGGTACGATTACTTCATTTACCATACTTTTATTAATAACAAAATACCGATTAAATAAGAAAAGATTTGGGCTATTAATCCACTTATCTATTGGACTAGGAACTCTTATTATAAATTTAATTGTCTTAAATACTATAGACTACATTAGTCAAATAAATAATTACATACTATACATAAATACCTTAAACGAAAGTCATTATTATGCTCTTATTACAAAATTAATCTCTAATGCTATAGGGTTTATATGGACAAGCTTTATGACAGGTAAATTATTATTCAAAAAGAAATAATTACCTATTGTCTAATTTTCCAACTACTTATTTGCATGCCTCATCAACATTATTCCCATAAAACTTGAAATCAATACAGGCGACCATGCTGCTGATATATGTGAAATCGATCCTTTTACTCCTAATGAACTAAAAGTAAAACTTAATATATAATAGAATAAAATTAATATAATACTAATACCAAAACCTTGAGTACCATTTGTCTTAGAATTAGGAATTGAAGCCAAGCTACTACCAATTAAAGAAAATACGATACATGCCATAGGTAGAGTAAATTTTTCTTGTATCCTTACTTTTAATCGTCTTACTTCTTTTATATTTGAGGTATCTTTGTAAATTTGAAGTGCTTTGCTAGCTTCAGATAAAGTCATATCGTTTGCATCTTTAGGTATAGATGCAACCTTTATAGGACCAGTATTAAATGGATATAAATAAGAGTCAAATTTAGTTATAGTCGAATCACCTTTTGCAGAGAATAGAAGTAATTTACCATTTAAAAATTCCCATTTTTTTATCGAAGAGTCCCAAGAAGCTTTTTCTGCTGTAAGTACTTGAGTAAAACCAGATTTTGAGAGATCAAGAACTTTTACGTCATTCATGAATCCATCTGTATAGTCCTTAGCATAAAAAATATGAGTTAATGAATGAGATACTTTATTATTATCAGAATCAGTAATATTTCCTTTACGAGAGTAAATAATATCTTCTCCCTTTTCTATGGAAATAGATTTTCCTAATGAACTTCTAAGTACAAACTCAGCTTTACTATTTGAATAAGGAACAATATTATTATTAAAAACAAAAGTTAAGCATGTCATTACCAATGCTAAAAGTAAAGATGGAAGAATTATCCGATAAATTGAAATCCCAATAGCTCTTAATGCTTTTAATTCACTATTAGAAGAAAGTTTACTATATGTTAATAAAGAAGCCAATAAAGTGGCCATTGGGAATGATAGAACAACAAAGCTAGGCAATTTAAGTATTAATATATTTAATGCAATATTTATAGGCAAATCAAATTCAACTATCTTTCTAACAAGATCAAACATTACCCCAACAGATACAGAAACAACTGTAAAAGCCGAAATAGAGAAAAATAAAGGGGGAATTAATTGTGAAAGAATCCATCTATCAAGAAGAGGAATATAGTTAACTCTCAATCGAAAATAATATAAAATTTTCATCAAGGTCTTTGTCATTTTATTATTGCGATTAAATGTTGAATTATTCAAAGTTGAAAATTCTCACCTAAATAATATTTTTTTACCAATGGATCATTTGAGACATCTTTGGAAGAACCGGATCTGAGTATTCTTCCTTCAGCAATGATGTAGGAACGATTAGTAATCGCTAAGGTTTCCCTAACATTATGATCAGTTATTAATAGACCCATCCCGCTTCCTCTTAAAGTTTCTATTAAATTTTGGATATCATAAATCGCGATTGGATCAATACCTGCAAAAGGCTCATCTAAAAGTAAATATTTTGGAGATATACGACCAACAGCAAGTGCTCTTGCTACTTCACATCTTCGTCTTTCTCCTCCTGATAGTTGATACCCATAACGATCTACGAAAGAGGATAAATTAAATTTATCTATCAATGTTTCGCGCTTATTCCTACACAAAGATTTAGTCAAGCCAGAATGATTCAAAGCAATATCTAAGTTTTCTTTAACTGTAAGATTTCTAAAAACACTTGGTTCTTGAGCTAAATATCCAATACCTAATTGAACTCTTTTTGTCATAGTAAGATTCTTTATGCTGTTCCCCTCCAGGTATATATTCCCTTGATTTGGTTTAATTAACCCCACGATCATGTTAAAGGTGCTAGTTTTTCCAGCTCCATTAGGGCCTAAAAGACCAACCACCTCACCAGGATCAACATTTAAAGTGACATTATTTACAATATTTCTATTGGATATGGTTAGTTGTAAACTCTCAATAAGTAGAGTCATTTCAAATAAACCTATCAGGGAAAAGTTTATACATAAGAATTATCTAATAATTAAGTATAACTAACATATACAAATTTAATCAACGATCCTCTCAACCCAATACAGATAAAATCTCTCAGAATCATGAAAGGAATTTTCAAATTTAGAATCAGCAATTACCTTAAATTTATCAAAGTATAGAGATTCACCTGGTTCTAAATTCTTAATAGATGATCGATTACTTAAAAGAAGCAATAATTTATTTACCTTAGGAAATTTATCTAAGTAAACTTTAACTTCCTCAAGAGTTTTAGTTCTATCTAATTTGACCCTATTAGACCACTGAGCATAGCTTCCAAATCCTTTCAACTCAGGCAAATAAAACTCTCTATCAAGGTATCCTGATACAGTAGCAACTTCAACATCTCTGGTTGCAAATATTGGGGAATCTTGCCAACCCTTCGTCTGTATATATTGGGCTGTTTCCTTACCACTTGAATATGGTAATAGGAAATCATTAAAAACAAAGTGGACACCAACAACCATATGTATGATTAAGCAAAAAGTTAATACGCGAGGAAAATAAAGAATATTACCTTTAGTGAATACGTTTTGTCGATTTAGGAAAGTATTTTGTTGATCTTTATTAGATAATGTCAACCAGAATGAAGAAATAATTAAGAGGAAATAATAGCCATAATGCCTAGCTCCATCACCTATAAATAGAAAATAATTAAAAAGAAATAAAAAGATAATACCACTAGAAAAGAATACTAATGATGGACGATAAAATTTAATAAATGATATTGTACTTATAATTAAAATCAAAGTAATAATGGCACATATAACTAAATCTATGAATCTACTTGAATCAGGAATAATAAGTACATAGCCACCAAATAACTGACCTATTACTCTAAGGAAATGACGAATATCAAAGGAGGATAATAAATTGGCTGAGTCTCTAACTTGTAAAAGACTAAATGCTCCGAAACATAGTAATGAAATTGCAATAAAAATACTTAAGCTCAAATCATAAATCCAATTCTTATTTTTCATATAAATGTTTCTTTGATAAGAATTTGAGATCCAATCAAAGAGAAGGGTCATCCCAATTGCAAATGCTAAAGACCATGACAAAGCTTGTGTGTTAGCTAAAAGTCCAATGCATAGGGCAAACGGAATATATGTTTTCTCTTTTAAATGATAAATTGCACAAAAAATGAAGATAATTAATTCAGCTATTACGTAGTGACGGCAAACAAAAAAGTATTCCCAAAAAGGGAAATATCCGAAGGTAAATAACGCTTTGGTAGTTAAATTAAAAGGACTATATCTCCACAGAATCAAAATAGCAGAACTTCCTAAAAACCAATGCATTAATTGCATACTTAGGGGGGTTCCTGTAATATTTTTTGTATAATAAATTAATAAAGACCAAAGTACTGGGTGTCCAGATGGTGCATTATTTTTCCATAAATCAATCAAATTATCACTTCGCCATGCGACAAGCCAACCTTGCATTTCATCTCTCCAAAGAGCGTGATTAAATGCAGCAAATAAACCTATAATTATAAAAATAAAAGGTAATAATTTTTCGTAGAAACTTTTATCTGGTAATGCTATTTGATTAATTCTCTTAATTTCCATTTTAATTTAGTTTGATTTACGATCTATATTTTTCAATTAATCAGAATTCTACTTTTTTCTTGTACTCATAGTTGAAATAAAGAAAAAATAACTTAACAAGAAAACTTATAAGCTACCAACTCTCTCTTCATTTCAAGAGTTAAATAGAATAAACTAAAGTTTTCAAAGAAAACAGAGAACAGGCAAGTTGCAAGCAGAAATATCCTTTCCGATCTGTAGAAATTCTAGTCTTTTAGCGATGCAATTACAAAGTCCTACAACATCTAGCCCTAAATTATTTATTTGAAAATTTTTCAATCTACCCAATGCTTCTCCGTAAAGTATCGTTGCCCCATTTAAATTGCTATTCTCCAAATGTACTTGTGCAACAGCGACTTGCAATATTCCTTGTAATAATTGCCTTTCTGAACCTCCAGTCTCGTGCCATATCTCTTCAAAAACATCATGAGATTTGTACCACTGACATGAATTAAATAATTTCATTCCTATTTCAAAACGAGAATCATTTATAAATAAATCATCTTGTTTATCAAAACAAGTCATTATTTTTTTAAATTTTTCTTTGGATTAATTTTCCTGAGTCTTATGGATTCTGGCGTGACTTCCAACATCTCCCCTGGCCCAATGTATTCAAGAGCTCTTTCTAAGGTCATTTCTATTGGAGATTGCAATTGATCTAACTCATCAGCACCAGCTGAGCGCATATTGGTGAGCTGTTTAGCCTTGCAAATGTTTAATTCTAGATCTTGTGGCCGATTATTCTCACCAATAATCATTCCTTTATAAACTTTCGCTCCAGGAGTTATGAAAAACTGTCCGCGGTCTTCAGCATTTTTAAGGGAATAAAATGTTGCAACGCCCTCTTCAAAGGAAATAAGAACACCATTTCTCCTTTGCTCAAAATCACCAACAGAAGGCCTGTATTCAAAAAATGAATGGCTCATAATACCTTCACCTCTTGTCGCACGAATAAATTCACCCCTAAATCCAATTAAGCCTCTTGATGGGATAAGGAATTCAAGTTGAGTTCGACGATCAGTACCAGTTTCCATATTTTGCATTTCACCTTTTCTTACACCTAAGCTCTCAATACAAGCGCCAACGGAAGCTTCCGGAACATCAAGGACAAGCGTTTCAACAGGTTCGCATTTAATTTCATCAATAGTCCTAAAAATTACTTGTGGTTGAGAAACTTGAAATTCATACCCCTCTCTTCGCATTGTCTCTATCAAAATTCCTAAATGTAATTCTCCTCTTCCACTAACTGAAAATCGGTCAGGCGAATCTGTATCTTCAACTCTTAGTGCAACATTCGTAAGAAGTTCTTTTTTTAAGCGATCCTTCAATTGACGACTAGTTACAAATTTTCCCTCTTTCCCTGCGAATGGAGAATCATTTACTACAAAAGTCATCTGCAATGTTGGCTCATCAACCTTGATTAGAGGTAACGGCTTAGGCTCATCAGGACAGGCTACTGTCTCTCCAATAGAAACCTCATCGAATCCGGCTAGTGCAACTATATCTCCAGCATTTGCTTCATCTATTTCAATTCTTTTTAATCCCTTAAAACCTAATAATTTATTTATTCTACCTTTTTTCAAACTCCCATCTTCCTTTATCAAACTTGCTCTTTGGCCATTTTTAATTACACCATTATGAACCCTTCCAATAATAATAGTCCCTAAAAAATCGGAGTAATCAAGAGTAGTGACTTGTAATTGTAAAGGCTTATTCTGATCTCCAACTGGTGGAGGAACTTGCCTAATAATTGCATCAAATAATGGTTTCATATTATCACTTTCATTTTTTACTTCAGTTTTTGCAAAACCGCCTAATCCACTCCCAAACAAATATGGGAAATCACATTGATCATCATCAGCACCTAGTTCCAAAAATAGATCCAAGACTTTATCTACAGCAGTTTCAGGTTCTACCCTTGCGCGATCGATTTTATTAA
>Ga0163111_10002584_pt1 | contig 11538 bp, 14 predicted proteins | sample CRUFie1St18metaG_FD_109645 | JGI IMG/M metagenome (GOLD analysis project Ga0163111, IMG submission 109645) | Marine microbial communities from the Costa Rica Dome - CRUD Field 142mm St18 metaG | ecosystem: Environmental > Aquatic > Marine > Oceanic > Photic zone | place: Costa Rica: the Eastern... | reverse complement strand
ACCAATTCTCATGGCAACCGATTGTGGTGCTCCTTCTGCCAATACAACTGCGATGGATCCAATAATTGCTAAAGGATAAGCCGCCGCGATTGTGGCCCTTGCTATTTTTTTACCCAATAGTCTGACAGTCAAGTCAGTTGCTATTACTACTAATGGGAAAGTAAATGCCGCCCACGTCAGTTTCACTCCGAATATTTCGACCGGTATGGCCACTAACGCATTTGAAACTGTGATCACTATCACGTGCAGTGCCACTAATTTCATCAGCATTGATTTGTCTACATCTTTGAACATTAAATCCTCCTAGGGTTTAATTAATGTGTCTTATTTTAACAATTTCTTTATTATGAAGTCAATACAAGTTTTACGTTACTTGTCCCATTCTTCCCATGGAAAAACCACCCATGCAGGTGCTTCGTCTTTATTGATTGTGTATCCTTGGTAATCTACTTTTATGTTACTTGGTTTATTGTGTATAAGAGCGGCAAATTTAATTCTTCCATCACCTTTGCCAAAATTATCTTCAATATACTTGAATGTTGCACCCGAATCATTAATGTCATCGATAATCAGTATTTTCTTTTGGAATGCATATGCTTTTTCTAATACTGATAAATTTGGTTTGGTAGAATGATCTCTTAACCTAATATCAAGTACTTCGTGTGCAGTTTTTAATCTGTGAGAAAGATAAACGCCTGGAATACAACCACCTCTGTTTATTCCTAAAATTATATTAGGCATCCATGCATCATGCACCATTTGATCTTCAATCTGTATCAATGCGTTACGCATTTGTCCTGTTGTAAAAAATGTTTTTTTAGTTTTAACTTCCATAATAATGATTTAAAATTCCTAATGAATAAATTGCAAGTGATACTGCATTCAAAACAATTAAAGATCTATCGTGCCATAGCATACCTACTACTAACCATCCAATAAAGCCTACGTTTGCTATAAACATATTGACTGGAAACATATCAACTGCCGTAAACATCATAGCAATGATAAGTGTAATACTACTTGCCCATTTAATATACCAAGATAGATCGCCTCGGGGTGTCACTTTTTTATAAACCCTAGATGAGTTGAGTGCCTTAATTTTATCGTCCAATTTTTCTTTTATCGGTTCTATTTTATTTTGTTGTATATCGCTCATAAACTCTATTAATCACGTTGTTTGTTGTTACAAAACTTGCACACTTGGGCATATCCTTTAATCTTCTAGCACCTATGTATGTACAAGCACTTCTAACTCCACCTAATATGTCTTCTACAGTATTTTTTACAGGACCTCTGTCAGGCAAGTCAATTAATCTTCCTTCGTTGCCTCTATATCCATCTTTACGTTTTCCATGCACTTCTCTTGCACGGTCAGAACTCATTCCGTAAAATTCTCTTGTTCCAGTGTCAGGATTTATTTCTCCTTCTGATTCGTTATGACCCGCTAACATTCCACCTATCATAACCATGTGGGCGCCTCCCCCTAAAGCCTTTGCAATATCTCCAGGGTGTACACATCCACCATCTGCCATAATATGTCCGTCAACTCCGTTGGCCGCATCTGCACATTCGAGTATTGCTGAAAATTGTGGTACACCAACACCTGTCATTGTTCTTGTTGTACATACTGATCCTGGTCCTATACCAATTTTAACAACATCGGCACCATTTATTATCAGTTCCTCTGTCATCTCAGGCGTGACAACGTTGCCTGCTACAATTACTTTTGTAGGATACTCTTCCCTAATTTGATTTATAAATCCAACCATATTTTGGTGATAAGCATTTGCAACATCGACAGTAATCATTTTTACATCTGGAAACATTTCCAAAACTTTTTGCATATTTTTATAATCTTCTGCATCGTCGTCAAAAACTTTATTTGTACCTGTACATACAGATACACTTTGTAATCGTAATCCTGATCCAACTGCTTTTTTCCATTCTTCAGGTTTTGTAGTTTTAGTAATCACAGTCATCATTTGATATTCTTGTAAAACTTTAGCCATACTGAATGTACCTACACCGTCCATATTACTAGCAAAAATTGGTGTAAAGTTCATAACCTTTTTTGAATTCCTAAATGTAAATTTACGAGTCATGTCTACATCTTTACGTGATGTGAGAGTAGAACGTTTTGGTTGCAGTAAAACGTCATCAAAATTTAATTTTGGTTCGTTGTTAATTCTCATTTTCTTCTTTCTCTCTAGTTTCACACATTTTTTTAATTGACTGATAATGTTCCCAAGCATCTTTAAGTGCAGGATACTTTTTTCTTAAATCCTCTTCTGCAAACAAGTCTCCTTGAGCATCGTAATTGTCAAAAGAATATGAAATATCTATATCTGGATCCATACTATCGACTGTGCCGTGTCCGATACTGCCAGTATATTGTATTCCGTCTGATGATGGAGTCCAACTATCTAATTCTAATTCTAAATCTTCAGTAACTTTTCCAACTTTTTTAGTTTTCTTTTTAGTCACTAATAACCGTGACCTTTCATACTCATACAGATTTTGTAGAATTCATCTCTTGTTGCTGAATCTTCTTTAAAATGTCCTAGCATAATTGCAGTAGTCATGTCACTTTCATGTTCTCTTACACCTCGATGCGTCATGCAATGATGTTCTGCTTTTACAACGACAGCAATATTAGAAGTGTGTGCATACTCTTGTAATGCTTCTGCTATTTGTGTTGTCATCTCTTCCTGTATCTGCGGACGTTCTGCAATATGATGTACTATTCTATTGAATTTACTCAATCCTATTACTTTGCCATTAGGAATAATACCTATCCAAGCATTACCTACTATATTCTGAAAGTGATGGGCACAGGTTGATCTGATTGATATCGGGCCACTAGTGTACATACTCTTATAACCCATGTTTGGAAAACTAGTTACTCTCGGAAATGGTTTATATCTTCCACCAAATACTTCTCTTATCCACATCTTAGCGACACGTTTTGCAGTTTCTTGTGTGTTGTGATCATTTTTTGTATCGATTACTAAACTATCTAAAACATCCTGCATTTTTTCTTGAACTTCTGCTTGAAGTTTTTCCATCTCGCCATCTTCAATGTATTCCGATATGTTGTCATTAGCACTAAATTTTTTTCCTGCTTTTTGTATTCTCTGTTTTATTTTTTTGCTAACAGGATCATTTGAATTATCCCAAGTGTCTTTAAGTTCGTTTATAATATCACTCATTAATTTATTTTCTTTTTGTTAATTGTATTATGCCATTTTACAGCAGTTCCCACTATGTTGTCAATAGAACTATTAACTGGATCCCACCCTAAATCACTTTTTGTTCTTGAAATATCGGCAACAAGCATATCTGGATCTCCAGGCCTTCTTGGATTAATTGTAATTTCCATTTTGCCTGCATATTTTTGCACTGAATCTAGCATTTGTTTATTTGATGTTGGTATTCCAGAACCTAAGTTATAAGAACCACATTTAATTTGATTACCTACTAAATTTAATGCTTTCAAGTGTGCATCTGCTAAATCCATTACATGGACATAATCTCGGACGCAGGTTCCGTCTTTTGTGTTATAATCATCACCAAATAATTTAAAACCGTTTCCATCCATTGCGGCTTTAATTGCCAATGGAATTATATGTGTTTCTTGTTCTCTACATTCTCCAACTTCAGCATCAGGATCGGCACCAGCGGCATTGAAGTATCTCAAACTTATACTATTGAAATCATATGCCTTATTATAATCTTGCAAAATAGATTCTATCATAAGTTTTGATTTGCCATATGGATTTATTGGCATCAGTGTTTTATCAGAATCTCTACAAATACCGTCAGTTGGTATACCATAAGTTGCCGCACTTGAACTAAAGATAAATTTTTTAATATTGCAAGAGTTTAAAAAGTCTATTAGTTGTAGTGTCATAACAACATTGTTTTTGTAGTATTTTGTTGGATTTGCAACAGATTCACCAACGGCTGTGTATGCCGCCAAATGCATACAACAATCTATATTGTATCTTTTAACAATATCGTCTAGTCTATGCATTTCTTGTGGCAGATTCAAATTAAATGCAAGTCCAAAACTTGTTGCCCATGGCTTGTCTTGAATATTGTGATCTACAACAATTGGTGTGTGTCCGTTTTTAGATAAAACTTTGCAGACGTGCGATCCGATATAACCTGCACCACCTACTACTAATACGCATTTATTATTGATATTAGTACTTTGATTCGGAAACTGGTGTTCTGTAGTGTCTTCCATCTCTTCTCCATTGTTCTCCCGTGCCTGTCATAATGTCTATCATTCTATCGATTGTACCGTTAGTCCAATCTGAAATCCGACCTATACTAGGGGATGGTTTTGTTAATAATCCTTTTAATTTTTCCATTGCATCTCTACCTGACCATGGAACATACATTCTTGTTTCGTCATTTGCAAGTGTCTCAGGAAATGATCTATATGCTGGAAACAATACGTTGCAACCTAATGAGTCTGCTTCTGAAATTGTATTCGATACCCAATCTTGTAAAGCACAATTAAACAATACTCTCGAATCTGCAAGTATTTCATAATACTGATTCTTTTTCAAATTTTCATTAATTGTTAATTTGCCTTCTTGTTGCATTTGTCTTGCTCTATCAACATACATCTTATTGTTACTTCTTAAAGGCCCACCACAACAGATTGCAAATTCCACATTTGGCAGTTTTGAATTTGCTTTCCAATGATCAATCATGTCCATAAAGAAGCCTGGTTGTTTTTCTTGATCCCACCTTGCTCCAAAAATAACTCTCATTTTTCTGTCATTAAATGCTTTTCTGTTTGGCACTCTTTCTTGTACTTCTTCCTTGCCAAAACTTAGACCAGATATGTTGTATATTGGTGCTTTCCAGTTTGCTATTCGCATATGTGCAACCATTTCCTCGTTAGTTGCTAGTATATTGACATTTGGAATTTCATTACACATCTCCTCGTACAAGGACATCCATTTACTCATACCCCAAACGTGTACAAAGTCATCAGGATCGATTGCCTGTGCTAAACATCTAAGATAAATTTTTGGCCTATAGTTTTCTGGTGATTGTTGTATAATATATGGGAGTGATTCCATGCCAGGTTGAAACATATCTTCAAAGAATACTATATCCTCGGAAGTAACTTCACCGGCCTTCATCATTTGTACAAGATTCATCATTTGACTCATACCAAAGAAACTTCTTCCATGTGCGTCAAGTACTTGTCCAGTTACGATTGCTTTAGAATCATCAATTGTAGTACCAGGAACCACAACGTATTCGATTCCTCGTTTTTTATATGCTCTTTCGGTCCAGTCTTGCAACTGTAGAGTATATCTACCTTCATAAGGCTCAAGTCCCATATAAAATATTTTCATTATGCTATCTCTTTCAAATAATCTATCATAGTGTCTACATCACTAACCTTGAATGGATCGTCATCGTCACTCATGTCGTTTTTGCCTTCTTCAACAAACATTTTAACAACTTTGCCGTTTTCAACAAGTGCAGAGTATCTCCATGATCTTTTTCCAAAGCCTTGTGCTGGTTTATCAACGAGCATACCCATTTGCTCAGTGAACTTGCCTTCTCCATCGCCAACTGGTTTAACATTTTTAATTTTTTCATCTCTGAACCAAGCATTCATCACAAACGCATCATTTACTGAAATACAGTATACATCATCAATACCATATTTTTTAAGTTCGTCATACTTTTCCTCATATCCTGGTAGTTGCTGACTTGAACAAGTTGGTGTAAATGCACCCGGCAATGAAAATAAAACTACTTTTTTATCTTTGAATAATTCATCACTAGTACAGTTTTTCCATTCACCACCGATAAATGTACAACCGCCTAATGCCTTGTCATCACCTGTTCTGGTTCTAAATGTTACAGTTGGAATGCCAAGACCTTCTGCTGATTGCGTACTTGCAACAGATAAAGTTTGATTTCTTTCCACTTCTGGTCTGTCTATTCCTGCCATTTATTTTGCCTCCTTTATTAATTTCACATCACCTTTATTGGTGTGTTTAATTCGATGACTGTTTTGTAATGCTAGATGTAAGAAAGATTCATATTTTTCTTCCTTAACCATTAGTGTTACACAATCATCATCTTCATCGTCATATCCTTGATATGCCCAAATGAAATCTTTTCCATACACTAAACCGAGATTCCCGGCAGTAGTGCATATATTTGCAACTGCATCAACTGTTGTGTATGATGCATTTAGTCCACCTCCACCAATTGGCAGATAACCCATTCTTGTTGTTAACCTATTTTCTTTAAATTTAATCTCTTTCATATACTGCGTGTGAACCATTCTCTCCATCTTCAGAAACATCTATAATGACTTTCCTACCTGGATATTTTTTTGCTATTTGTACATATAAATCATCTGACATCATCTCGCATGATTTGTAATCTAATTTCATTGTGCCTTCCGCATACATTTTTTCCATCCATCTTTTAAACTGTATGAATTCAATGTCTCTGTCATCGTGGAATACTTCTATTGCTACCTTAAAATGGAATATATGTCTATGCACGTAACCTAAGAAACTTACGTCATCCCAGTCACCTGTTGCAAGTTTCGGATCATCGAGGGCCGCTGGATATTTGTGAAGTCCTTCTTTTCTGAATGTAACCCAGATCATCTTGGACGATTTGTTTGCTTTCTCTAACAATGCTACATCTCTTAACTGCTCTGTGCTGATACCACCGTCGGCCATATATCTCTCTCCTCTATTGGTTTATCTTGTTTGTATTCTTCCCAGGTTGTATATCCTGCGTGTTTCTTAAAATCCTCCATATTCATTGTCCATACACCTTTATTGCTTGTATTAAAATCAACGTCATCGATTTTGAAACATAATTTTTTATCTTCTTCGCTATTTTCAAATATAACTGAACAAAACGGAATAAATTTTTCATGTTGCCATACACCACTATATCTCTTTTTAACTTCGTTGTGAATAGCATATTGATAATCTATTGTAACAAAATATCCATCATTAAGTAATCTATTAACTTGCATTGGTTGATTTGCTATATTATTCATAAATGATCTATTTGCACCAAAATATACCGCTTCTGCATCAACCTTCACACACAATTCTTTTATCTGATCATATGTCAAATCATTTCTACCCAAGAATAAAGTTTGTAGACCGTATGCTGGAGTATGTTCTACCTCTTTTCCAGAGAACGTTTTTACTGTTTCACTTACGCCTATTGTATAATCTCGAATCATATTACAATTATAAGATATTTTTTTTATCTGTCAATGTGTTTAACTTGTTTTTTATTTTTACCATCTCGTCTTTTATTGCCAATTTAGTTTTTTTGAGACGCATTAAAATACTTTTACTTTCACTACTTCTATCTGTTTTCCTATCCTCGGTAAGTTCTGCTACTTTTTTATTTAGATAAGTGTGATGTGCTTCTAACTTTTTTAGTCTTTTACTTTTACCAGCCATATGCCTCCTATTCAAATAATGAACTAAAGTTGTTTTTACCCTTTCCTCCCCCTGTTGCTCTTTGCCATCTAGTGCCTCTTATGTCTGCAAGATAACTAGAAGCATTGTTAATCACTTCCATGGGTTTTTCAGAAGTGAATACTTCTTCTACCAATGTGTTGAAATACAATATGTTTCGCGGAACATATTCACTCATTTCGTCTGTAGTATCAGAACCTTTTGTTTTTCTCCAATGTCCAACTTGCGGCTTATACTTTAATCTCTCAATATCATTCAAATCGTTGGCAGTTTGAACTGCTCTTATCTGATTGTATACATTATGAGCCATCATTAAAACATATGAAAAACTATCCCAACTTGTTTTGCCTTCTTTGTTGTTTTTATTTAGATCGCCTTCTCCATACCAACAAATATCTTTCATTTTTAATCTATCTCCGATTGCACTAGCAAATGGAAAACTAATGTCTGAACCTTTTAATCTTTTATCATCTGGTGCTTTATCCATTATAAATGAGAATCTACTTGGCGTAAATGTGTTCTGTGTATATACTAATCCATTGGCTGTTGATAAAAATGCAGATGCCGAATCAAAACTTATTGTAAAGTTTTCGTTTATATGTTGTCTAACCTGTCTTTGTACCTGTGTTAAGTAGCAGGCCCAATCTAATTGTGATGTACCAAGTACGTGCATCCAATCTTTGCCATCTAGTTTCTTTTCATCTCTCATTATGATAAGACGTTTAAGCATGACTTCCATATCACACATATTGATACCGCCCATTGCCCAACCTTCAAATTCAAAGTCCTTAACAGTATCATACCAAATTTGTGCTGATTCCCAGTCATCACCTTGTAGTACGTTTAAAAATTTTGTCTGTCCTATCCTATTTTTTTGGAAAAAGTTGTTGTTGTATATTGTTCCGTCTAAGCAATCTTGAAACGATTTCAATCCTGTTTTAGGACTATTCAAATCATCTGCCGCCCAACTCGGAACATCTAATGTCATTGCCCAATCTGAAGTAAGTTCTAGCCAATTTAGAATATTTGATCTAACAGCATTTGCCTTGTTACCTTCAAAGTCTTTCCAATCAAATTTAATTACACCTTTTCCTAACTGATATCCTCCAGAGTCTCCTACTATTGTGCTAAACTTTCTATCTCTGTTTACACACATTGAATCTCTGTCTGCAACTTTATCCATATCAAGACAGGCGTGTCCTGCCGAATACAATGCAGTTGGATAAGTGAACATTCCTTTATCTGGATTTATAAAGTTTAATCCTTCTACACCTGCACCATTAAATCCTTGTGGGATTCTTTCTGCTGGAATATGTTTGCCTTCGGTTACTCTTTGTTTTGAAATGAATGTATTATAAAAGTTTGAGATAGCAGGCAAGAACACTGCAAAGTCTCTACTTAACTCTCCTAAATGTTCCTGCCTATTATTCTCTGTCATTATTGCGCCTGAGCCGGGATTATGTATTGATACTTGCCTAAACCTGAATCAACAGTAATCATCATTGCACCCTCATTTGAAAAATGCAACATTACTTTTGCTGAATCAGACAGTTTCAGTATTTGTAAAACCTGTGCAACCGGCCAACTCCAGCCTTTATTTAGACTTCCGTTTACTCCACTAGCAAAAACAAATTCACCACCATGTGATGCTTGATCACCAAAAGTGAATATCAAGTTTCCATCCTCTGTTCTAACAACAAAAGAATTATGCTCTGTATTTGCTACTGATTGGAAATTAAATCTTTGTACACTAGCCACCGTTGGTTCAATCTCAACGTCCCACTTCACTCCCTTAAACTTTACAGTTTTAAGTTTCTCGTTGATAATTTCAGCATTCATAAATCTGTAATCGTTCTTGAAGTCACCCTTTTCATTCTCAAAGTGTATACCTGTTGGAACGTTTGCTCCATTTCTTTCGCCTGTTAATACAGTTATTTTTGCTTTGTCTTTGTATTCAGGACACTTCAAATGGATATCTAATTTACCCAACTGAGGCATTCCAAACGTACCGGACATTTCCGCTTGTGGCTTATTAAAGTTTCCTTGCAAGATTACTGATCTGTCCTCTGCCATAGAATCAATACCTGTTTCTGATTCTGTGCCAGTGATTTTAACAAGATCTAAAAATCCTAGACCATGCGTATGTTTAACTATGTCTTGTAAGATATCTTTCATAATGTTTCTATTGTATACTCCTTTTTAAAATTAATCAACATAAAAATTTACTTTACCATTAAAATTCAAACAACGAATTAAATGTGCTAGATTGAGTTGTGGATTTTATATCCCAATTAAGCACACCAATTAAATTTTCCAGTTTACCATCTAGTACACTTTCCTCCATCGAATCGTTATCAAATGGAAGATCCTGAAACCATTGTGGAATTCTTAATTCATCAACGGGATATGCAACCGATGTATAACCAAGTGGATTGTTTTTTAGTTTACAAACAATTACCTTTGCTCCATCTAATATAGGAAGACTAAATTTATCACCATATATTTCTCTGCATCTATTCCAGTTCATACTTGCTCTAACGTGTCCAGGCATATTTGCTCTACCTTGTTTTTCTTCAGCGGCAGTATATTTTGTCATATTGTTTGCTCTTTTTGGAGAACCTATTTCCCAACCTGGCATTTGTTTAAATTTTTGTCTAAATTCTGTAATTGCTTCTAGAACCTCTTCTTCTGTATTACCAGTTAGAACCATGTACAATATATCACTTAAAAAGTCTTGTACAAACACAGGAGTATCTGATCTTTTCAAATCAAGACCCATTGCTTTCACTTTACCTTCTTTGCCTGCAACATCTACACGTTCTCCTTCTATGTCATAATAGAGGACTGCATATCTTTTCTTTGTAATAAACAGACCTTTCGATGCTACAATTTCTCTACCACCTTTTATAACTTCTCCTCTGGATTTTGGACAATGGAATGCTTTCTGCATAAAACCCGGAAACGTTACATTTGTTTCTTCTGCAATCTTATCATACAGAGCAATAACAGATTCTTTGTTCCATTCGATATTGCCTGCATCAATATCTTTTTTGAGTGTCTTGTATGCTGAAAAATAAACAGAGTCAGTGTCACCATACACAATACTTTCACCTGTGTGGTCATACTTGCCTGCTACAATTTCATTAATCTTTGCTCCCATATGTCTTGTAATGCATCTGCCTGTTAGTGTTACAGATTGTCCAATTCTCATATCAAAAAATCTACAACCAGGATTAAGTATTGCACCATATAAACTATTTAGATTAATCTTCTTGACTAGTTGTCTTTTATCCCAATATGCTCTTTCAATTTCGTTGTCTCCACAGGCCGCTTTTTTACGTTGCATCTCTTGTCGTTCAGCATACCAACGTTTCAGTAATCCTGGAATGATACCTTCGAACTCGTATGTGAATATTGTGCCATTTGCAGATAGCATCCATTGATTGTTCCCTTCAAAAATAATTTCATATAGTTGAGCCGCTGACATTTTTACTGACGTGCCGTCTGCCCAATCGAGAACAATCTCAGTTGCTCTGTCTTGTTTCATTACTGCTTGATATTCCCAACAACCAAACTGACCATCCCAAGCACTTGCAAATGATTTCTTTTGTGCTTTTGCTCTGTTTATTTCTGCAGATGTTATTACTGGTCTTATTTGTCCTACAATAGTTTCAGGACCCATGTTCAATGCTCTAATCACACTTGGATACAGAGAGTTTATATCAACCGATCCTATCCAGTCTTGAACTCCTTTTTTTGGAGTTGCCACATATGCACCTGCCGCCGTAACTGGTTCAGCATCTTTGTCTCTGAATTTTCTACCTGGTACTTGCATACCTCTTCTGTGTGCTTCGTTGACTATTGCTTGTTCTGTAACTGCAACAGCACCCATTGTTGTTTGCAGTAACACAGTATTTTGATGTGCGATTTCATTAGCAAGTTCTATGAATTTTAGTTTCTTTTCTAGTTTTGCTAACAGATTAACGTCTTGCCTGTTGTATTCTATAAACAGACCAAAGTCTTCGTTGTATAGTTT
>Ga0163111_10002582_pt1 | contig 11538 bp, 10 predicted proteins | sample CRUFie1St18metaG_FD_109645 | JGI IMG/M metagenome (GOLD analysis project Ga0163111, IMG submission 109645) | Marine microbial communities from the Costa Rica Dome - CRUD Field 142mm St18 metaG | ecosystem: Environmental > Aquatic > Marine > Oceanic > Photic zone | place: Costa Rica: the Eastern... | reverse complement strand
CCTGCTCCAAGAGGTGTTCCCCAAGTACAAGTAGCTTTTGATATTGATGCCAATGGGTTATTAGAGGTTAGTGCAACAGATAGAACCACTGGAAGGAAGCAATCAGTAAGTGTTACTGGCGGTTCAAATTTGAATCAAAACGAAGTTAATAAATTGATTGAAGAGTCCAAAGCCAAAGCTTCGGAAGATAGAAAAAAACGTGCTTCTATAGATCAAAGAAATAATGCTTTAACACTTGTAGCTCAAGCTGAAAGGAGGTTAAGGGACGCATCCCTAGAACTTGGACCTTATGGTGCTGAAAGACAGCAAAGATCTGTAGAGATTTCGATGAGAGATGTCGAGGATATGCTCGAACAAAATGATTTACAAGAACTTGAATATGCAGTTGGTTCTCTACAAGAGGCACTCTTCGGCTTAAATCGGCGTTTATCAGCAGAGAGAAAAACAGAATCTAATCCAATACAAGGTATAAAAAATACTTTTGGTTCGCTTAAAGATGAATTGTTTTCGGATGATTACTGGGATGATGATCCTTGGGATTACTCTCAAAGAGGTCAAAATAGAAATAATGACAATGGTTTGGGAAGAAGGGACATAGATCCTTGGGATAATGACTACTACCGTTGAACCTAACTATTGGTCTCTACTAGGGGTCTCTCCTGAATGTGGTCCATCTGAACTAAAAGCAGCCTTTAGGAAAGAAGCTAGAAAGTGGCACCCTGATCTGAACAAAAACGATAGCAATGCTGAGGAACGATTTAAATTAATTAACGAAGCCTATGAGATTTTAAGCGATCCAAATAAAAGAATTGCTTGGGAGAAAAAAAGTAATAGAGGTAAAGATGTTTTTGAAAATAGGTTTCCTACTTATGATGAATACATAGAAATTATTTTAGGGATTCAAACAAATTTAAATAATGAGGTGGATGATGATATTGATAATCAATTTATAGATCTTTCTGATGATGTATATAACAATTTTGATCAAGAAAATATTAATGAAAATATTCCAACTACAAGTGAAGCATCACCACCACCAACATTAATTTATGAGGATCAAGAAACCATTGTAGAGATCACCCCTGATCAGGCTCTTTATGGTTCATCAGTTGATATTCAACTACAAGATGGAACATTAGTAGAAGTTTTAACCCCGCCTTTTGCTGGTGATGGTTGGAGATTAAGAATCGAAGGTGCTGCAATAGGTTATAGAGATCATTTTGTTCAGTTAAAGGTTCAAACCGAGGAAGGCTTAAGGATTGACGGACTAAGAGTTATGTACCGTCTTGAGTTGTTTCCTCATGACGCTTTGTTAGGATGTGCTGTTGATATTCCCACTCTTAATGGGAGAGTAACTTTACAGGTGCCACCTAATTCGTCTACAGGGAGGATGTTAAGGTTAAGAGGTCGTGGCTTGGAGTATGAAGAATATCGCGGTGATCAAATTGTTGAAATTATTATTGTATTGCCTGATAGTTTAAGCGATTCTGAAATTGCTTTATATCAACGATTGAATGAGATTTCTATGGAAAATTATTAGGATAATATTGTCTAATCTTTGTCTAGAATTATAATAAATTTGATTATTAAATTACTATGTTAGTTCATGTCCTTTTGTATGAAGCGGGGACAGAAAGTGAGGGTATACATTCCCTAGAGCTTAATGGATCGACAGTTATCCTAATGTTCCAAGATCGGGACGATGCAGATAGATATTGTGGCCTACTTGAAGCTCAGGATTTCCCAACCCCTTCCGTAGAGAAATTAACAAGGGTTGATATCGAAACTTTTTGCGTTGAAGCTGGCTATGAAGCCCGTTTTGTGGAGAAGGGTTTTATTCCAAGTACAGATGAGGAACGTCTTATGATTTCTCCACCACTTTCAAATTTAGAAGTAGGGAATTGGGATAATCAAGATAATATCAATAATCAATCATCTTCTAATGATCAACTTGAAGATATAAAAAAACGTTTAGAAAATCTTTTATGATTAAATCATTTGATTATTCTAATGAGAATAATAGTCCGATATTAACCGAGCAAATTAATCTAAATTCAGTAGATTTAGATACTAAATCCACAATAGATATTGTTAATCTTTTCTCTGAAGCTGATAAAGAACCTCAAAAGGCTGTTAATCAAGCTATACCAGAACTTGTTAAAGCAATTGATGAGATTACCTTAAAACTTAAATCAAATGGACGTTTGTTTTATATAGGTAGTGGCACATCAGGCAGATTAGGAATTCTGGATGCTTCCGAATGTCCCCCCACTTTTTGTTGCTCACAAGAAATGGTTCAAGGAATTATAGCTGGAGGAGAACCATCTCTTACTAAAAGCTCTGAGTCTCTTGAAGACTTTTCTGAACTTGCAATTTCTGATCTTAAAGATAAAAAATTTACTAAAAATGATGTTTTAATCGGTATTTCTGCAAGTGGAAGAACTCCATATGTTATTTCTGCATTAGATTATTCAAAAAGTATTAATGCACTAACAATTTCTATTTCTTCTGTCCCCGAAAATGAAACATCAGTTTCCTCTGATATTGATATTCGATTACTTACAGGGCCCGAGATTATTGCTGGCTCTACTAGGTTAAAGGCTGGAACCGCAACAAAGATGGCACTTAATATTATTTCTACATCTGTCATGATCAAATTAGGAAAGGTATACGGAAATAGAATGATTGATCTGTCAGTTCACAATACTAAATTATTAGATAGGGGACTTGGTATCTTATCCGATATTGCTTCTATTAATAAAGACGTTGGTCTTAAACTATTAGAAAAAACTAATGGGTCAGTAAAACTTTCTTTATTAATTGCATTGTCAAATTTAGATATTAATGATGCTATGAGACTACTTGATCAATCAGAAGATAACTTAAGAATTGCACTAAGTAAAGTTAGTTAATATTAACGATTAATTGGTAAACTAAATTTTATTTAGACATTTTTCTGCATTAATGTTTGAAAACAGTTATTATATCGAAAAATTATTTGAACAATGCCTCAAGTATTGATGACCACTGATAAAGGACAGTTGAAAATAGACCTATTTGATAAAGACGCTCCCAATACGGTTGCAAATTTTTTAAAGCTAGTAAGTGAAGGTTTTTATGATGGACTTTCTTTTCACCGGGTTATAAATGGATTTATGGCTCAGGGAGGATGTCCAAACACTAGAGAAGGAGCTAAAGGAATGCCTGGTACAGGAGGACCAGGTTACTCAATTAATTGTGAAATCAACTCAAATAAGCATTTAGCCGGTTCATTATCGATGGCTCACGCAGGTAAAGATACTGGTGGTAGTCAGTTCTTTCTTGTTCATGCCCCTCAACCACATTTGGATGGAGTTCATACTGTTTTTGGTAAAACTGATGATATGAAAGTTCTATTATCAATTACAAATGGTACTAGAATAAATAGTATAAATCTTGTCAAATAACTCTTATTTTTATTACTAACTCCATACAATCATACATGAGTTATCTTTAAGATTCCAACCAAATAATGGTGAGCTTTCAATATTTGAAAGCTCATTAATATCATTTAGTTCTACTAAGATATTTTGAGATGGATGTAGTAGTTGTTCATAATTACTTGTCTTAATTATACCTATCCTCTCTGTCTTGTCCCAATTACATAGCTCTTTTAATAGCGATTCAAGTAATCTTTTATCAATTAAATCTCTTTCTAATTGAGATTTTATATCTCTGTGAGTAACATTCCATATGAATAGAGGATTCTCACAAAGAGCTATCAATCTTGGCGTATTTTGAATTGATATATTTAAAAAATGGTTTTCAGACCATTTATTCGCTTTATCCTCGAGATGTATAAGCTCATCATTCGTAACTTTCCCATCCCAAAAAACAACAATATTTTGTCTTTCATTTGATAAATTTGTTTGTTTATTGCCATCAATTAAATGTCCAAGTTTCTCTCTTTTTACCTCAAGATATGCTGCATTGTGATCTCCGGGGCAAATCACTAATGGAACTCTTGATTCTACCTTGAGTCCATACCCGCCAAGTCCTGCAATCTTTCTGGGATTATTTGTTAACAATTTAAGTCTATTTATTCCTAAATCTGTCAATATTTGAGCGCCAACACCATAATTTCTTAGATCTGCAGGGAAACCTAGTTTTTCATTAGCCTCAACTGTATCAAGCCCTCCATCTTGGAGATTATAAGCTTTTAATTTATTTACTAATCCAATACCTCTTCCCTCTTGCCTTAGATATACAACTACCCCTTCCCCTTCTTGCGAAATTCTTGACAATGCAGCTTCTAGTTGTGGTCTGCAATCACATCTTAATGATCCAAAGGCATCTCCAGTTAGACACTCTGAATGCATTCTTACTAAAACGGGCTCTTTTAGATTTTCTAAATTTCCTTTTATTATCGCTACATGTTCTGATCCATCCAATTCGTTTTTATATCCAATTGCTTTGAAATCTCCAAATAAGCTTGGTAGTTTTGCAACTGCTTGTCTATAAACAAATCTCTCATTTTCTAATCTGTAGTGAATTAAATCTGCAATGCTTATTAACTTTAAATTTCGTTCAAGTGCATATTTTTTTAGTTCAGGTAATCTTGCCATTGATCCATCATGGTTTTGAATTTCACAAATAACACCCGCTGGAGAAAGGCCTGCTAGCAAAGACAAATCTACTGCTGCTTCTGTATGTCCCGCTCTTTTTAATACACCTCCTATTTTTGCCCTCAAAGGAAAAATATGTCCAGGTCTTCTTAGGTCTATTGGTTTCGTTTGACTATTAAGGGCTACTTGAATTGTCTTAGCTCTATCATCTGCTGAAATACCAGTTGAAACTCCAAATTCTGGACCAGCATCAATGCTTACAGTGAATGCTGTTTGATTTGAATCTGTGTTTCGATCCACCATCAAAGGTAGATCTAATAGGTCTAATCTCTCCCCTTGCATTGCTAAACATATTAATCCTCTAGCTTCAGTTGCCATGAAATTAATTTGCTGTGGAGTTGCAAATTGAGCAGCACAGATCAGATCTCCCTCGTTTTCCCTTTTTTCATCATCTACAACAACAACACATTCTCCGTTCCTAATAGCCGCAAGAGCATCTGCTATTGGATCAAATTCAATTTCATAATAATCTTCTGATTTCAACTTATTCCTCGTGTTTGTGGTGAAATGGTTCTTTGCTAATTATTCTCAAATAATATTACTCATTCTACGAAATAAACTTGATGTTATGGAAATTAGTAAATCTGGAACAGGGAGGGTCGCAATTATTGGAGCATCCGGCTATGGAGGTCTTCAACTCGTTAAGCTTATAAGTGAACATCCAAATTTTGAAATTTCATCATTAAGTGGTGAACGATCTGCAGGTAAAAGATGGAATGATATAAATCCCTTTATTAAAATACCTTCCGATCCACAGATAAGTTCAACAGATGTCAATGAGATAGCTCGTGTAGCAGATTATGCAATATTAAGTTTGCCAAATGGGCTATCTTCTCAAATAACACCTTCCTTGCTAGATGAAGGAATTAAAGTTATAGATTTGTCAGCTGATTATAGATTTAAATCACTAGATAAATGGAAGGAAGTTTATTCACATGAATCTACAAAATATCCGAGATTCGACTATGACTTATGTCAGGAAGCTATTTATGGTTTCTCAGAGGAGTTCAGTACTGAGATTGCTAAGTCTAGATTAATTGCATGTCCTGGTTGCTATCCAACCTCTTCACTTAGCGTACTTATCCCATTTTTAAAACAAGGTTTAATAGAAAGTGACGGAATCATTATTGATGCTAAATCAGGGACATCTGGTGGAGGCAGAAATCCAAATGAACAACTTCTATTATCCGAGTGCTCTGAATCAATTAAACCTTATGGAGTGATTGGACATAGACATACAGCAGAGATTGAAAATATTTCTAGTCACTTTGCTGGCCATGAAGTGAATTTACAATTTACGCCACACTTGGTACCCATGGTGAGGGGAATTTTAACTACCGTATATGCTCGCTTAAGAGATCCTGGATTAACAGCAGAAGACTGCAGAATAGTTATTAAAGCTTTTTATAAAGACCTACCTTTTATTGATATTTTGCCTGTAGGAACATATCCTTCAACTAAATGGGTTAAAAATACTAATAAAGTTATGATTTCAGTTGAAGTTGATAAGCGTAATGGAAGAATCGTACTAATGAGTGTTATAGATAATCTTCTAAAAGGTCAAGCAGGTCAGGCAATACAAAATCTAAATATTATGCACGGCCTTGAATCAGATATTGGCCTTCCTAAAATTACTTTTTATCCTTGATATTAGTTCTTATGTTCTTTGCGACTTTTGCTATTGCTATAGGTAATATTACATGTTCCATATCTTGAATTCTTTTTTTAAGAGTCTCTTTACTATCTTTTTCTTTAAGAGGTACTGCTGCTTGAATAATAATTGACCCTGAATCTACCTCCTTTTGGACATAGTGAACTGTACAGCCAGTAATTTTTACACTACTGTCAAGTGCCTGTTTTATTGCATCAACTCCTTTAAATGACGGTAAAAGTGATGGATGTATATTAATAAGACGATGTTTAAATTTATTTATTAAGTTTTCACCAACAATTCTCATCCAACCAGCCATAACTACTAGTTCAACATTTAATTCTTCTAACTTATTCATAACTAACTTATCGTGCTCTAATCTTGAATCACAATCTCTATGATTAATAACTAAATAGCGAATTTCGTATTTGATGGCCTTTTTTATTGCTAAACAATTGGGATTATTTACTATCAATATGCATATTTCAGCATTAAGCTGTTTACTTTGAATAGATTTAACTATGTATTCGAAATTTGAGCCATTGCCGGAGGCAAGAATACCCAGCCTTATTTTTGGTTCAAATAGAGGACTTGCTGAATCATATGGACTGATCAGATTCTGTCCATCTGAGCCATAAAATAAACCACTATCTCTATATTCTTTATTTTCTTGATTCATTAAATGACTTTTTTTTATTATTATATATATGATATTTCATTGAAATTTCAATATATGATTGTAAAGCCATATTTCTATTAATGAAAAAATTTGATTAACATTTTCTTTTTCATTGGTTAGACATTTATCACTATAAAGCTTATTTACATTCCTATTTGTCAATTGCTAAACATTCGCCATTTGAAAACCATTCTTGACTAATATAAATTAAATTTATTTGTTTAACGGTTCTCATTTGAGAATACCTGCGAACACAACTCATAAGGAGTACTCTTCAATAAATAATGGCAATAACTGACATCTTCAAGATGAATAACAGCGATAAATGGAAAAGGTACTGTGACCTTTTATTTAGCGACGATTCATTAGGTTTTTGGCTAGATATAAGCAGAATGGATGTAGAAAATAAAGATTTTGATAATTTTAAAGACAGTTATTCCAAAGCTTTTGATTCTCTTGAAAAACTCGAGAATGGATCGATTGCCAATATTGATGAAGGTAGGCAAGTAGGTCATTACTGGCTTCGAAATCCACAAATCGCTCCTAGCAATGAAATTTCGGATTCTATTGCCAATGAAATTGAAGATATATCGAGATTTGGGGATTCGATATTAAATGGGGAAATAACTAATAGTGTTGGGAAAAAATATACAGATGTTTTTTGGATAGGCATAGGTGGTAGTGGACTAGGTCCATTGCTTATTAAAGAATCTTTTAAAAGAGATTCAATTGGATTGAATCTCCATTTTCTAGATAATGTTGACCCTGAGGGCATTTCTCAAAAATTAAATTCCATTCTTCCTACTATTGATTCAACGTTGTTTGTTGTTGTTAGTAAATCAGGGGGGACTCCAGAACCCTTGATTGGTATGGAACAAGCTATGAAGTTTGTCAATGATAACAATGAGAGCTGGTCATCTCGCGCAATAGCAATTACATCAAAAGGTAGTAAATTAGATGAGTTAGCTGTTAAAGAAAATTGGTTGGATATTTTTGATTTACCCGATTGGGTTGGAGGAAGAACAAGTATTACTGGAGCTGTTGGATTATTACCTGCTGTTCTAATTGGTGCTGACATAAGTAAGTTTTTAGATGGAGCATCTCAAATGGATGCACTCACAAGAGTAAAAGATATTAAAAATAATCCAGCTGCCCTTTTATCGTTAGCTTGGTTCAAATCTGGGAATGGTAAAGGGGCAAGAGATATGGTTGTACTTCCCTATAGAGACAGACTAGAAGTGTTCAGTAGATATCTTCAACAGCTTGTAATGGAATCACTGGGCAAGAAGTTTGATAGAGATGATAAACAAGTTAATCAAGGTATCGCAGTTTATGGAAACAAAGGTTCTACAGATCAACATGCATATGTTCAGCAATTAAGAGATGGTGTTGATAATTTTTTTGTTAATTTCATTGAAATTCTTCACGACCCTGCAGAGATAATTGAAGTAAAAAATAAAAGACCAGGTGACTATCTTTCTGGCTTTTTGCAAGGAACTCGTTCAGCATTGACTGAAGGCGGAAGGCAGAATCTGACAATTACCTTCAAATTATTTGATGAATCAAGTCTTGGTGCCTTAATTGCATTATTCGAGCGAGCAGTTAGCCTTTATGCTGAATTGATTAATGTTAATGCTTACAATCAGCCTGGTGTTGAGGCTGGTAAAAAAGCGGCAACAAATATAATTAATCTTCAAAAACAAATTGAAGAATTGTTGGATGATGGAAAGGAAAGAACTTTAAGCGAAATCAATTTTGCATTGTCTACTGATTCTACTGAGTCGATTTATTTAATCCTTAGAAAACTTTCTGAGAACTCTGATCATTATTCAATTAAAGGTAATCAATCTAATCCAGAAAACCTTATTATTTCTAAACTTGATTTTAAATAACTATATTCACTAATTTATTTGGAACAATAATTATTCGTTTTGGTTCTTTTCCATTCATCCATTTTTTAGATACATCATTCTTCAGGGCTATCTCCTGTAATTTTTCATTAGATAGATTTTTACTAGCATCAATTGATCCTCTAACTTTTCCATTAACCTGAATTATAAGTTTAAAAGTATCTTGTTCAATTGCAGCTAAATCAAAATCTGGCCATGACTGGAGATGGATACTTTTAGTATTTCCGATCTTTTTCCAAAGCTCCTCTGCAATATGAGGAGAAAATGGTGAGGTGATTTTAACTAATAATGAAATTACATTTTTAAGAGTTTCATTACTACAAAGATTTACTATTGAGCTAAGGCCATTTACTGCTTTCATAAGCTCAGATATTGCAGTATTAAATTGAAGATTATTTAGATCTTCTGTAATTTCCTTAATTGCTTTATTAATTATACGTAAAGCCTCTTCATCTTTACACTTATCTTCTTCAATTAATTGCCTAGAATTACTATTAATTATTTCTAGGCAATTAATAATAAACTTCCAAAGTCTCTGTATAAATCTATATTGACCTTCCACATCGGAGTCATCCCATTCTAAATCTTTTTCCGGTGGTGCTTTAAAAAGTATAAACATTCTAGCAGTGTCAGCACCATATTTATCTATCACCAAAGATGGATCTACACCGTTATATTTTGACTTAGACATCTTTTCAAAAATGATATCAATATTTTCTCCTGTAATTGGATCTTTAGGATCTTCAATATTCTTAATTTGATCTTTTGAATAATATTTATTTGTATTCGGATTTTTAAAAGTAGTTGCTTGAACCATTCCCTGAGTTAAAAGTTTATTAAAAGGTTCATCGATATTTATTAATCCACAACTCTTTAAAGCTTTTGTTAAAAATCTTGAATATAGTAAATGTAAAATTGCGTGCTCTATACCGCCAACATATTGCTTAACAGGAAGCCATTTCTCTATTTCACTTTTTAAAAATGGATTTTCTGCATTTTCAGGATTTACATATCTTAAAAAGTACCAAGATGAACACATAAAAGTGTCCATTGTGTCAGTTTCCCTTTTTGCTTCAATTCCACATTTAGGACAACAAGTTTTTATCCATTCAGTCTTTGTTTTTAGTGGAGATTGACCTTTACCAGTTAATTTAATATCAATAGGTAGAGTAACGGGAAGATCCCTATCAGGGACTCTTACTTGTCCACACTTCTTGCAATTAATAATTGGAATAGGGCAGCCCCAATATCTTTGCCTTGAGATAAGCCAATCCCTTAATCTATATGTAATTTTTGGTTTTGCCCAATATTCTTTGGAACCAAATTCAAGTATTTTATTTTTTGCGATTTCAGATTTAATTCCGTTGAATTTGTCTGAATTGATCATGATACCCTTGTCAACATAAGCATTATTTAAATAACTGTCATCTTCATCATTATTTGGTTTTATTACATAATTAATTGGTAATCCATAAGACTTAGCAAACTGATAGTCTCTACTATCATGAGCTGGAACTCCCATGACAGCTCCAGTTCCATATTCCATAATTACATAATCACCGATCCAAATAGGTATCTCATTATTATTAACTGGATTTATAGCATTTACTCCTAAATACATTCCAATTTTTTTTCTACTATCAGAATTTCGTTCAAGGTCACTTAACTTTTCCTGATTGGTTCTAAATTCGTTTAATTTATTAATATCATTCTTATCTATTAATTGATTAACTAAGGGATGATTTGATGCTAAGACAAGATAACTAACTCCATAGAGTGTATCTATTCTTGTTGTGAATGCTGTGATTTTTTTTTCGTGATTTTTGACATCAAATGTTATTTCGGCACCAATTGATTTGCCAATCCAATTTTTTTGCATAACCCTGACTCTCTCTGGCCAGTCTTTGAGCTTGACTAAATCTTGATTTAGATCTTCAGCAAAACTAGTAATTCGTAAAAACCACTGGTTTAGTTCCTTTTTTTCAACTTTAGCTCCAGATCTCCAAGATTTACCTTCTGCATCAACTTGTTCATTTGCAAGAACAGTTTTATCAATTGGATCCCAATTTACGGTTGCTTTTTTTTGATAGGCTAGATTATTTTTATGTAATTGATTAAAAATATATTGAGTCCATTTATAATAATCTTCTTTGCAAGTAGTAACTTCTTTTGACCAATCTATTGATAATCCTAATCGATCTAGTTGAGCTTTCATTTGTGCAATATTTTTATCTGTCCAAGTAGATGGACTCGTTTCTCTCTCTATTGCTGCATTTTCTGCAGGTAAACCGAAGGCATCCCATCCCATTGGATGAAGGACGTTGAATCCTTGCATCCTTTTGTATCTAGCCAGTACATCTGTAATGACATAATTTCTGACGTGTCCCATATGTAAAGAACCTGAAGGATATGGGAACATTGACAAGGCGTAAAAAGTATTGTCTTTGTTAACCTCTGTATTTGTTCTGTAGAGCTCTTCATTAGCCCACTCTCTTTGCCAAAAAGCTTCTATTTCACGAGGATCGTAACGCTGTTCAATAATCTCTGAAGTAGTATTATTCAAGAAAGATCTCCTTCAGTAGTTGATTTGCCAATCAGATAATGTTCTCATAAATTGATCCCCAAAATGCAATT
>Ga0163111_10002580_pt1 | contig 11543 bp, 8 predicted proteins | sample CRUFie1St18metaG_FD_109645 | JGI IMG/M metagenome (GOLD analysis project Ga0163111, IMG submission 109645) | Marine microbial communities from the Costa Rica Dome - CRUD Field 142mm St18 metaG | ecosystem: Environmental > Aquatic > Marine > Oceanic > Photic zone | place: Costa Rica: the Eastern... | reverse complement strand
TGATTGTGCTGGATTGTATACTGATAATGGAAGTTACTTTAAAATTGGTGGTAGTAAAGATGAAGCAGTAATTTATGTTAAAGGTCGTGATGATGTCAAAGAACAACATTTAGTATTTGGTGAGAAGCTAACAGAAATTTTAGATTTGATGTTAGCATCACAAGAGGCGTTAATAGATACGGTCATGAGTTTTTCAGCAATAGCAACTGGTGCCGGCCCAAGTGGCCCAATCAGTAGTGGCCCACCGAATCAAGCATTGGTTGATACATTCAAACAGACTAATGTAGAACTCATAAGGGCACAGATTTGTGATATATTGACACGAGTTGAATAATGGCACTGGATAAAAATAAACTTAAACAAGGATTGATTGATAATTATAGTAAACTAGCTAAGGATGGGGGTTCGTCTAAATCAGAATCAGCAGATGGAATGGCAACTGCCATTATTGAGTTCATGAAGGACGCAGAAATAGTACCGATTGGTAGTCCAGCATTAATTCCTGCACCACCAGCTGTACCTGTACCTGACCCAACATCGTTAGGTTTTCCGTTAAAAGTTTCGGGTATTGATGGAGCTAAAGCACCATTGAAGGGGGCAATATTGGGTAGTTTTAATTTGGAAGACCCAACGATGACACAGATTACAACTGGTATCGTGTCAGCAGCAGCACTCATGATAAGTTTTGGAAATCCAACAGTCAAATCGGCCACTGGAGCTAGTGTAATGTCAATCCCACCGATATTGGCACCAGCAGTCGCAGTAGGAATGGGTGGTGGTAGTATTGATGATGTATGTGATAGTATGGCTACTATAATTACCGCATCATTTTTGGGTACACTTTTTAGTGGGGCAGTAATACATGCAGCAGCTGGAGCTGTAGTTCCTGGTGTAATTACCAGCACAATAATTTAGAATAGGAGTCTAAAATGAAAAAACAAGAACTAATAAAGATAATAGAGAGATTAGTTCGTAAAGAAGTTAATAAACAGGTAAATGAGATATTTATTAATGAAGGAAAGAAAGCTTTAGCTAATCGTTCCGTAGAAAAAGATGAAATCTCATCCTCTTTAACTCAAATAGCAGAACAAGAATACTCACAACCCAAACCCAAGAAAAAAGAGTATAAAGAATATACGAAGAATGAATCTCTTAATAAAATCTTGAACGAAACAGCTGGTGGTATTCCACAAGGTGATTCTGAATATCCAACGATGGGTGGTGGAACTTATACATCCGATAGAGTACATGAATTGATGGGTGGAAATCCAATGATGGCAAATACAGAACAAGGTAAAGAAAAAAGAAGACAAGTTGGAGCGGTTGAATCGTTAAAGGCACAAGGTGTAAGTTCTGAACAAGTAGGTGAAGATGTTGTAAACGCACTCACAAGAGATTATAGTGGTTTGATGAAAGCAATAAGTAAAAAGAAAGATGGTCATTATCGTCCATAGGAGAAATTAGTTGTCAAGTGTATTAGAAAAAGATTTAGACCCTAATGTAAAAATAGGTGTACCATTACCAATGGATCATTCTGATGGTAGTGGTTTTTTTCCTGGTACATCCACAACACTCACACAGACAAGTAGTAATATTAGAAATTTACTCTTGACAAATAAAGGTGAGAGGGTTGGACAGCCTGAATTTGGATGTGGTTTATTACAAGTATTGTTTGAACCAATGTCTGATTCACTAATTGATGGGGTAGAGTCTACAATTGAAGAGGCTATGGCACAATGGTTACCTCATGTGATTGTGAAAGAATTAAAGGTGGAACCTGATAAAGACGAACCACATAAATTAATTATAGAAATAGAATTCTCATTGACGATAAGACCTGAAGCACATGAAAGTCTTACATTAGATTTTCTAATCGGAGAGTAGGAGAACATAAATGCCACAAAAAGAAATAAGATATTTAAATAAAGATTTTGACGCTTTCAAATCAAATCTTATAGAGTTTGCAAAACAATATTATCCAAATACATACAATGATTTTAATGAATCATCACCTGGTATGATGTTTATTGAAATGGCATCTTATGTAGGTGATGTGTTATCTTATTATGTTGATTCTCAATTTAAAGAACAATTATTAGCCTACTCAACAGACCAACAAAATCTTTATGAGATGGCACAATCATTTGGATACAAACCTAAATTGGCTACTGCTTCACAAGGTGTTGTAGATATATTTCAGATAGTTCCAGCACAAGGGAGTGGTGAGAGTAATAGACCTAATTATTCTTATGCACTACAAGTTAATGAAGGTAGTACTCTTGAATCAACTACTGGTGTGACATTCCGTGTTCGTGAAAATGTAAACTTTTCATACTCAAGTTCTTTTGACCCTACTACAGTAACTACTTATGAAGTCGATAGTGGTAATGAAGTAACTTATTATTTATTGAAAAAATCTGTAAGAGTTGTAAGTGGAAATATTTCTGAAGAACAAATTGTATTTGGAGTAGCAGAAAAATATCCAAGAGGTCTATTATCACAAACTAATGTGTTAGAAATAATTTCTTGTACGGATAGTGATGGTAATACATGGAAAGAAGTACCTTTCTTGGCACAAGACACAGTATTTGATTCTGTAAGAAACACGGAAGCAAATGATCCTGAGTTATCACAATATAGTGATGAAGCTCCATACATTTTAAAACTTCTAAAAACACCAAGAAGATTTGTAACATTTATTCGTGGTGATGGTAAAACAGAATTGAGATTTGGTAGTGGTATAAGTGACAATCCTGATGAAGAAATAATTCCAAATCCAAATAATGTTGGTTCTGCTTTACCAGGTAGTCCTACATACTTAGATACCTACTTCGACCCAAGTAACTTTTTGAGTACAAAGGCTTATGGTCAAGCACCAGCCAATACAACATTGACAATAAAATACTCGTATGGTGGTGGTTTATCAGATAATGTTCCAAGTGACACGATAACTACCTTGTCTGATTTTCAATATACTATAAATACAACAGGTTTAAGTAGTGGTGTATTAGAAACAGTTGTAGAATCACTTGGTGTTACAAACCCACAGCCAACTACTGGAGCAAAGGGTGGTGAAAGTATTAGAGAGTTAAAAGAAAATGCATTAGCCTATTTTCAATCACAAGGAAGGGCAGTTACCAAAGAAGATTATATTACAAGAGTGTATTCACTTCCACCAAAATTTGGAGCTGTAGCAAAGGCATACATTGTACAAGATGAACAATTAAATTTACCAGCATTTCAAAAAGAGGTTTCTACAAACATTTTTGTTGACCAAAGATTTAACGATGTCAAAGCACAAGATGTTGGAAGTAGTAATAGATTACCAAATCCAAACGCGTTGAATTTATATTGTTTAGGATATAATGGTTCTAAACAAATGACACAATTGAGTATAGCCACTAAGGAAAACATCAAAACACATCTTTCTCAATATCGTCTTCTTACAGATGCGGTAAATATAAAAAATGCATTTGTGATTAATATCGGTGTAAAATTTAATTTTATAGCAAGGGCTGGATTCAATAAAGAAGAAGTTACACTTCGTTGTATCGAGAGGGTTAAACAATTCTTTAACATTGATAGGTGGCAAATTAATCAACCTATTATTATACAAGAATTAGCTTATGAGCTATCTATCGTAGATGGTGTTGGGGCGATTGTTCCACCGACACAAGATAATCCAAAAAATTTACAAGTTCTAATTACGAACAAGTTTTCGCGTTCAGATGGTTACTCAGGTAATATTTACGATATAAACTATGCAACCAAAGATGGTATAGTTTACCCATCACTCGACCCAAGTATTTTTGAATTAAAATATCCAAATACTGATATTGAAGGTCGAGCTATTGGTGACTCTACTGGTAATCAATTATAGGAGAGGTAAATGCATTATTTTGAATACGCTGAAAAGGATGCTGTACTCTACTCAAGAAGTGGAAGTCAGAATACAGGTATTGATGAAATTTTAGAAGTAGTAAAAGATGTTAGTGCAGCTGGAGTAGTTCAAGGTGTCAGTAGAACATTAATCAAATTTGATACAACATATATATCATCCTCAATATCAAGTGGATTGATTCCCTCAAGTTCTTATACAAAATTTTATTTAAATTTATTTGATGCTAATTCTCGTGGTCTTAATGTAAATCAAGAATTATATGCTCATCCTATAAGTCAATCTTGGGATATGGGATATGGAAAGGAAGATAACAATCCTATTATTACTGATGGTTGTAGTTGGAATTACAAAGATAATGGTACTGATAAAACTATGTGGAGTAGTTTGATGACTGGTTCGGGAGGAACTTGGTATGAACAATACAAAGCTTCTCAATCATTTAATAATGAACCAAGTGATGTAAGGATGGATGTCACAAGTATTGTTTGGAATTGGATTCATGGTGATGTACCAAATGAAGGATTCATGGTCAAGAGAAGTGGTAGTCTTGGTAATACTGATGCAACTCTTGACGAGGGTAGTTCAACACCAATGGGAACATTCTCATTTTTTAGTCGTGAGACACATACGATTTACCAACCAAAATTAGAAGCGGTTTGGGATGATTCAGTTTGGACTACTGGTTCATTAGAAGCTTTAACAAATGTAGAATTAGAAGATGCAAGATTGTATCCAAGAAGTCAACGAGATTCTTACAGAGAAGGTTCAAAAGTAAAGTTTAGAATAGTCGGTAGACCATTATATCCTGAAAAAACTTTTTCAGCTACAGCAGGATATTCAACTGGTTATAATACTGCTAAGTATTTACCGAGTGGAAGTACATTTTATCAAGTGGTAGATGCTTATACTGATGATGTTGTCATTCCTTATGGAAGTGGTTCAGTCGTGAGTTGTGATTCGACTGGTAACTTCTTTAATTTAGATATGAAAACATTATTGGCAGATAGATTTTATAGAGTTGAATACAAAGTTGTAAGTGGTAGTGGAACTGATGGTGAAACCATTCAGTACTTTACATATCTACCATCATTTAAAGTGGTGAAGTAAAATGCCTTTAACAAAAGAAGAATTACAAAAAAGTGAATACTATCAAAGACTAAAAGAACAAGATAGAGCACAATATCTTAGTGAATTAGAACAAAGTAGAGTTTTAAATGATAGCGTCATTATAACTGAAGATGATAATAAAATCATTAGTTCTGATGCACAACCCTTGAGAAATGAGGCTGGTTTTTTTGTGGCAGTAGAAGACCCTTACGAAGATAATACTAATTTAAAAGATCCTGACCAACTTATCAAGTTGGATGTTAAAACCACAACTTATGTTTATGACCCTTATTGGTCATTAATAATTGACAGAGAATTCAAGGAATTATGAGAGTACAAACCGATTTAACCCAAGAGGATTTCAAACAACTTAAAAAAGAATCCAAAGAAGTTTTAGGACTTGATGGAGAACTTTTTCCACCATTTGGTGCAACACAAGATTTTGTTGAATTTCATATATTTGATATGAGTGGAAATTTCAAAGAGAGAAGTAAATCTGAGAATTACACCCTTGAAGATGGTAAAGTAGTTTTAAACATCGGACAGGATTTCCGTGATTTAGGGTATAATCGTGGAAACTATAGAGTGAGATATTTTTTTGTCAGACCAAACGCGGGAAGTGGTGATGAGATTGTATTGACAAAAACTGTAGATGGTAATGTTGGTGTAATTCATAGTGGAAATCCTGAGTTGACAGGAGTTCCGATGGGTGAGTTTCATATCGATGATGAAGGTAACGCATTCGTAGGATTGGAACCCCCACTTGAAGGTGAAGCTCTATCATTAGACATCAAAGAATGGAAATATCAAATAAATACTATTTCATCAGATAGAAAAGAAGTTAGTCTGATACCACAGATAATCGATAATGAAAAATACAAAGAAAATTTTAGAAAACTAGCAACAGATACAAGTACATATAGGTCTATCAAAACGACCCAACCAAGTAACGCTGAAATTCAAGCGGCTATACAAGAAGCAATGATGACTGGACAAAACCCACAAGATATTATTGCAAATTTAGAAGGTGATACTGGTGGGGAAATTAGTTTTACAGGACCCGATAGTAGTAGGGTCGAATTCAATTCAAGAATTGAAAATGTTGATGGTGGTTTCACTCAAACCATGAGAAGAGGTAAACTTGTAGTCAAAAATGCTTATATCACAGATTATACATCACAACCTGATGTGAAAGAAAATTCATCCTTCGATGTAGAACAACCTATACCTGAATTATATATTGAAATTGTAAAAACACCAGGTACAAGGGTTGTGGATTTTCAATTGAAAACAAAAGATGGTGGTATTTTTAATCCAAACATAAATGCTGTTCAATTCTATTGGGAGTTTGGATGTGGCCATACACAAGAGGCCTCAACGAATTCTAACGCATCACATGAGTATGATGTAGATGGAAATTATACTCCGTCAGTTTATGTGTTTACACCAAATTTTTCAGAGGAGATAAGTGAACTTAGAACTCCTACTGGTAGAGTGGTTGGTATATTAGATTCATCTCCATCTGAGTTACCACCTGATGCTTCAGAGAACACTCAAGAGTCACAGGACACGAGTGAAGAACCATTACCAATATTAGAAAGTGCTTACGATGGTAAGATTATAGCATGGAATGGTCAAGGTAGTCCTGCTCCGTTCTATTCATCAGGACCTAATAGAGCTGGAACAGGTACTCGTTGGTGGGTTCAAAATGGACACACAAGGGCAATTCAAGGTGGAGTGAATGGTACAATAGTAGCATTGAGATTTCTTACAGGAATTACATCTGATGATGATATACCAGTTCCATTACAACAATTAAATGATTTAAGACTTGGGCCCAACTTAGATAGTACGGTCATGGGTAACCCATTAGAAAATGAAATTCAACGAACAATTCCAATCGATTGGAGAAGTCCAGGTAATCCTGATGATTTTCAAACCAATCGAAACGCAAGGGAAGCAGAGGCAGCATTACCCAATACATTCGAGGTTCGTATCTCAGGTAATGTTACAATTGAATCACAAGGAGATCCAGGTGGGCCACCTGATTTCAATACACAAGCATTAGAATTTCCAGAGATGATGGTTTTCACTCAGATAAATAGCAACACAACTGCTTTTGAAACACCTGAGTATGAAGGTGATGAAGCAATAACAATGAGATTTGAAGAAGGTCAAGATGTAGTATTGACATTTCCATCTGCAGTAACACTCGGAAGTCAATCAATAACTTTAGCACAAATGGATATGAGTGGTGGTCAGACCAACACTTCAGCTAGAACAGCAACATTTACAATGAATAACGATAAAGAGATAACATTAGATTATGGCATCGAACCGTAAAATATATTGGGGATTAAGGGATGAGAGTGAAATCCCAAAGATGGCTGCCTGTGGTAGTGGAACAGACCCAGCTGGCGGAGGTGGAGCTGGTTCAGGTGGAAGTGGTGGAAGTGGAAGACCAAAACCTGAAAAGGCAAAAGGACTTGGTAACTTTCCAAGTCTTGGTGATTTACTTGACAAGTTAAAAGATTTAGCTCCATTATTAGCACTTGGAGCGTTAGGGGCCGCTGTAATTGGTGGAGCCGTAGTATTTTTAAGGAAGAACAGAGATACCACACCTGAACAACAGGCAGCTGGTGACTTTGGAATGGATTTAATTCCACCAAATAGAATAGCAGGAAGGTCGGCAGCAGAAATAGCCGCTACTGAAGTACCTGAGTTTGATGGTCAACAGATAATTGACGATGACGGAAACCTATTAGTTTGGAAGGAACCACCTGGTGTATGGATTAATTTTGGGCCAGAAGCAACAATACTCTCACCTACCAATCAAACAAGAGAAGTCCCAATTTACGCCGATTTTGAATCTGAAATTGTTGAAGTACATAATGAAGATGCCATAACGGTTAGAAAAACTTGGAGTCAAGGTGCTACTGAAGCTAATCATATTGGCCCCGCACAAGTAAATTTAGAAACAAAATTTAATAATTGGTATGTAGAATGGGGAGCTCCACAAAACTTACATACATATTTGAGAAGTGGAGATTTTAATCGTTCATTAATTGTAAATCGGAAAGAAGATACAGAAATATGGCCTGAGTATCCATTTGGAGTGGTCTATAAACTTTACCAACCTTTAGCAGATAATATCCAAACTGGTGACCTTGTATATGTGACCACAGAAATGTCTTCACCTTATGAAGAAAATGTTAAGTTATTGGATTTTGTTGATGAATCCATTGAAGATGTGGTTTTGAGAAACCCAAAGTGGGATACTTCAGATGGTATACATAATTATTTTCAAGATAGAGATACAAACTATAAAACCTATAGTGAACTAACTACTTCAAATTCCACTCTAACAGAAATAATAGAAAATGAAATCGTTAGTGGTAGTTTCATGGATAGTGTGGAATTAGACGGAATCGAATATGATAATTTTGATAACTTTATAAGATTCAGTTCTGCCGAAGACAGAGTACTAAATTTTAAGCGAAAATTACAAAGGATAGAATTATTTCAAAGTCAAAGTGATAATTTAGTCGGTGTTGCTGGTTCAACAACTGGTGAATATACCTCGTCACTAAAACGAGACATAAGAAAAATTAAAAACGAATTTACTCCATTTGAAAGTTATATGTATTTCAAGTCTTCAAGTTATTCGAGTGGTTCGTTTGGAATATCTCATGATAATGCATGGCCGAAAAAAAGTGGGACTGGTACATTATTAGATCCTTATGTTCTATACTCTGTTAGTGAATCCGTAGCATCCAATTGGTATGATAGACAAATAATAAGTTCATCCGATTACGATAGAGGTAATAGAGATAGATTGCTATTGAACATTCCTGCACACATTCGTGATGATGAACAAAATGATGCATTTACAACATTTATCAACATGACTGGTGAACACTTTGATTCTATTTGGAGTTACATACATGAAATATCAAAAATTTATAACAGACAAGATGGATTGGAAGTTGGATTATCAAGAGATTTAATCTTTCATGTCGGTAGGTCATTTGGATTCTACTTAAATGATGGTAAAGATTTAGTAAGTTTACCTGAATATATAGCTGGAGCAGCAGTTACTGGTTCAGATTCAACTTACTCTGTATCTTCAGTAACACCTGAAAGAGATATATCAAGAGAAATTTGGAAAAGAATATTAAACAATATGCCTTTCTTCTTAAAGACTCGTGGTACGATTCGTGCTTTAAAGGGATTGATAAATTGTTATGGTATACCTAGCAGTATATTAAGAGTTCGTGAGTATGGAGGTCCTAATCCTGATAAATCAAGACCATCATACAATATAACGAGAAAATTTACAAAGGCATTAGAGTTAAAATCAGGTCAATATGTAGAGACCACTTGGGCAAATGATGAAAAAAGTGGAAGAAAACCTGACACCATTGAGATGAGGTTTAGAGCAGCAAGTGGAAGTAATCAGACATTATGGCAAGCTGGAACTGATGTAGCATTACAATTGGTTGATAATGGTTCATCAGATGATTATGGAACAGTTCAATTTTTCTTAGAGGGTGGAGCAAATCCTGACTTCACATTATCATCAACATCATTACCAATATATGATGGAGAGTTTTATTCCGTAATGTTAACAAGAATGAGTGCTAGTATTGGAGATGGTGGAAGACATTATAGTGGTAGTTCTGCTGGACAATTAACAAGTGATTCGACATCACAAAATATTTTATATAATCTTCATGTAGGGAGATATGATTCAGGTCTACAAAGGATAATCTATAAATCTTGGACAAGTGGTAGTACATCTACAACAAGTGTAAATTCAGCTTATGTAGGTAACGAAACCGCCTATATAGGTGGTAAACCGAGTAACGATTTTGGTAATCAACTTAGTGGTAGTATTATGGAATTTCGTTATTGGAATACTGCACTTAATAGTGGTTCGTTTGACAATCATGTAGGTGCACCAAAAGCTTTTGATGGTAATCATCCATCAGCTTCATGGGAAGACTTAGTATTGAGATATAGTTTCGATGATAATAAAAATTTAGATTCCTCAACAAGTATTCGTGACACAAGTGCTGACCAAAGTTATACAGCTGAGGGAACCGCTAACGGATATACAAGTGGTAATCGTCCACACTTTAAATCTATTGTGGATGAACAGAAAGCAAAAGTTCCAAATTTAGGCCCTAATGCTAGAGTATCGAATAAAGTTAGGGTTGAACAAAATAAATTAATGAGTGGTCTATCAATTAATGAACGCTCAGAGGTAAGTGCTTATGATTTAGCCCCATTAGATAGTAATAGAGTTGGTGTTTATTTTTCACCAAGTGATGTAATAAGTGATGATGTTATTTTGAGTGTAGCTGATTTAGATTATGATGAGTATATCGGTGACCCAAGAGACAAGTACAAAAGAAGATATAGACAACTTGAAAATATAGCCAATACATATTGGCAAAAATATAACTCACCAAATAATTTTTGGGATTATATAAGACTAATAAGATTCTACGATACAAGTTTATTTGACCAATTAAGAAAGATGATACCAGCTAGGGCAAATGCATCTCTTGGATTGTTGATAGAACCAAATATTTTAGAAAGAAGAAAGGAAGTAATTGGTGCACCACCTGTAAAGGAACCATTGAATGTAAGGGGTACATTAAACGCTTCTATGGGAAGAGTAACGAGTGGTTCAATCAAACCAATGAGTGCATCAATCAGTCTTGATGCTCAACTATCACAAAGTGGAAAATATCTCACATATTCTGCATCAATAGATGTAGACGCACAACTATCTCAGAGTGGTCAGTATTTGACTTACAGTGGTTCAATATCTGAGGATATATTTAGAACACCAGGAACTTATGTCCTTTCTTCATCCTTTGCCGGTTGGGGTGGTGGAGAAGAAAAATATGGTAATGTTCAATTTACCATTGGAGGACCTGAGTATGTATTTAGTGAAGTACTTCAACCGAATATAAGTGGTTCAAGAACTTCGGAACATAACTATGAAAGAAGATTTTTCTACACAACACAGGCAAGTGCTTCGGTTAACAATTTTTATTCTTCCTCATTGGTTAGAAGTGATAAGCAAAGTTTATTTCAAGATAATCAAATGTTTCGTTTAACCATACTTGGTTCATTACAAACCAAGAAAACGACATTAGATAAATTAGATCCTGTCACCGTAGTGTTGACATCACCTACTACTTTGATAACAAAAGATACTGGTGAATCTAAACTTGATGTATTATAGTGAAAAATTTGATTTGAGTATATTTATAACTAAGAAAAGTTTTAATCTTTATTTAATAAAATCCAAACTACTCAAATCCTAAAGGAGAACATTTATGGGATTTTTAAACAATACCACAATCACGGTAGATGCAATACTTACGAAAAGAGGTCGTGAGTTATTAGCTCGTGGTAACAATGAATTTCAAGTTACGAAATTCGCATTAGCAGATGATGAGGTCGACTATCGTCTGTGGGATACCTCACATCCCAACGGAACAAATTTTTATGGGGCAGT
>Ga0163111_10002577_pt1 | contig 11548 bp, 6 predicted proteins | sample CRUFie1St18metaG_FD_109645 | JGI IMG/M metagenome (GOLD analysis project Ga0163111, IMG submission 109645) | Marine microbial communities from the Costa Rica Dome - CRUD Field 142mm St18 metaG | ecosystem: Environmental > Aquatic > Marine > Oceanic > Photic zone | place: Costa Rica: the Eastern... | reverse complement strand
TCGGACCGGAGGCCACGCTGCTCGTCGGGTTCACCGAGAGCGAGGTCGCGCGATGGCGCGAGACGCTGGACGAGATCGGCGCGGATTTCGTGCGCGCGACGGCGTGCGAAGAGGCGACGCTCGACGCGCCGCTCGGACGCGCGTTGGAGCGGCTTCCGCGAGAGGACGCGAGCGCGGCTAAACTCGCGCTCGGGGTGCCGAGGATGATGTTTTTGAGCGGGATGAGCTCGGCGGAGGTGATGGAGATCGTGGACGTGTACGACGAACTCGAATGGGAGCCGTGCGTGTTCGCGTGCGCGGTGCCGAAAAATTACGAGACAAACGTCCGCGCGCTACTGGCGGAGATCATGGACGACCACGAGCGCTTGACGGGGGAGGCGCGGTGTAATTTGTAAAACACACGCATTGTTTGCGCGCGCGCATTGTCTCGGGCGGCCTCGATAGATGTTCGATTCGTCGACGCGCGAGCGCCCGTCTTCGCGAAGCTTCGCCGCGACGACGGCGTCGCGCCGCACACGCGCGCGCGCGCGCGCCATGCTCGCCCGCGCGTCGACGCGCGCGACGCTTCGCGCATCGACGCGCGCGACGCGCGCGACGACGGCGACGCGCGCGACCGCGCGGCGGCGCGCGCGGCGGCGCGAGCTCGAGCCAAAGTCGTTACGTCACCGGCGCCTCGTGCCGCTGACCGCGGGCGACGGCGACGGCGGTCAGTGGTCAGCGGGCGACGGCGACGATCGGCTGTGGAGCAACGTCGAGCGCGGCGACGATGGGTTGCGACGCCGCGCCGGATCGCTCGGCGCGTCCGTGGCGCTCGTCGCGGGGACGACGCTCGGCGCGGGCATGCTCGCGCTACCGCTCGTCTTGCGCGACGCGGGCTTCGTGCCGAGCACGGTCGTCATCGTCGCCTGCTGGGTCTTCTTCGCCGCGACCGGGCTGTGCGTGCTGGAAGTAAACCTCGGGACGATGTGCGAGCTCGGACGGGGCGGCGGGGTGTCGGTGAACGCGATGTGTCGAAGGACGCTCGGCGACGCCGGCGTAAACGCGGCGACGGCGTCGTTCGCGTTCATCCACTACGCGTTACTCGTGGCGTACGTGCAAAAGGTCGGGGAGCTCGCGGTTGAGATTTGGCCGCAGGTGCCAGGAGGGGCGAACGCGGCGTCGGTGGCGTACGCGACGGCGATGTCGACATTTTTGTACCTCGCCTCGCCGGCGAAAATCGAACGGTTCAACTCGGCGCTCTTCGCGGGCGTCGTCGGGACGTTTGTACCGCTGTTGCTGCTCGCCGCGAGGAGCGAAACGACTTCAGTGGATAATCTGCTCGCCGTGTCGGATTGGAGCGCGGCGCCGGCGACGATTCCAATCGTCGCCGTGGCGTTCGTGTATCACCAAGTCGTTCCAGTCGTGGCGACTTCGTTGGAGGGCGACAGGAAGCGCGCCACGACGGCCGTGCTCGCGGGCACGGCGATACCGGCGTTGATGTTCATCTTGTGGGACGCCGCCGTGCTCGGAAGCGTCGACGCGGGGGCGATCGATGTCGACCCTATCGGCGCTCTGCAAGCGTCTTCGCCGTTGACGGCGGCGCTCGTTCGTGGGTTCGAATTCTTCGCCGTATCGACGTCTTTCTTGGGATTCGGATGGGGTCTCGCGGATTTCCTCGCGGACGGCATGAAGACGACTGATATTCGCGATCCGCGGCCGTGGGCCTTGGCGCTCGTGCCTCCCGTGATTTTCGCGCTCGCGTGCCCGGGCGTCTTCCTAGCCGCGCTCGACAGCGCGGGCGCTTTCGGGGTTTTAGTCGTGTTCGGTATGATTCCACCCGCGATGGTGTATAGACACAGGCAAATGCGAGACGAGTGTGCGCTCGAGAACGACCCAGTGGGGTGCTTGCCGGTATTAGATCCGGTGCTTCCGGGCGGTGCGCTCACGCTAGCGCTCATGTTCGCGTTCGCAGCGAGCGAGGTCGGTTCGGAGACCATCGGGCTTGCGCGTCAGTGGTTCCGCATGTGAAGCGTATTTCTAGGTGTATTATTGATTCATTCATTCTAGCCGCTCTTTTTTGCGCTTCTGTAACTCATCGTCGCCAGGACCGACGGTGACTTTTCGCTTCGTCGCGACGACGTCGCCTTTCTTCGTCTTAAAAACGCGACCGCGCCCCCCTTTGTCGTTGTTCCACCACGATGATTTCGATTCACGCTCTCGCTGCAGCGCGTCGGCGATGTCTTCGTCGCCTTCATCATCGCTCCCTCGCACGTCGTCGGCGTGTTTGCGTTCGCCGCCGTCTCTCGCCGCCGACGCGGTCGCGTCATCGTCGTCGTCGTCGTCGCGTTCGAGCTCGCCGTGCTCGTCCGCGGGCGAGTCATCGTAGCGATCGGCGTTCGTGACGCTCTTGGCGCTTGGTTTCGGCAGCGCTTCGGCGACTTTGGCCAACACTCGCAAGTTGGGATCGACAAAATGGCCATCCTTCTCGAGCAGCTTGACCAAATCACTCGCGAGCGGTGTAAACTTGCGCGTGAAGAACGAGAGCGCGGCGCCTTTCTTGCCTTGTCGTCCAGCACGCCCGACACGATGGCGATATTGTTCTATGCTTCCTGGAAAATCCCAATTCACCACGTACTCTAGTCCCGCGATGTCCAAGCCGCGACCGGCAACATCCGTGGCGATTAACACCGGAGTCTTCCCCGCTTTGAAATCTTTCAACGCCTGATCTCGTCTGTTTTGCTTCATCGTTCCGTGAAGCGTGCTCACTTTTTCATTGTGTCTCTTGCACAAATCCGCGATGAACTGCACCGTTTTGATGCGATTGGCGAAGACGAGGACTCGGCTACGAGCGCGCCCGTCTTCGGCGCGAAGCTTTGTGATGTACTTCATCAACTTGCGACTTTTTTTGTGCTCGGCGCACACGTGTACCGTCTGCTCCACGATCGCCATGTGAACGTTGACGTCGTCGTCGTCTTTTGGCACTGTCGCCTTCTCTGAATCAATCTTCACCGTCTCAAAGCCTTTGCGGAGCCACGTCTTGCCGATGGCGCGCACCGCCTTTGGAAACGTGGCGCTGAACAACAAAGTTTGGCGGCCGCTGTCTTTGTCAGGCAGCGCTTCGCGAATCGTAGAGAGCTGCTCTTCAAAACCGAGGGCGAGCATGCGATCGGCTTCGTCTAAAACGAGCATCGCGCATCTATCCAACTGCAGGGCGCCTGATTCGAGAACGGCGAGCAATCGCCCCGGGGTGCCGATGACGAGTAAAGCTTGCGACGTATGCTGAGCCAAGGCCTCTTCCTGCTCCTCCTGAGACGCTCCACCGTACACGGCGACCGCACGTACCGGCACAGCTTTCTTCAGTTTGTTGCAGACGCCAGATATTTGCAAAGTCAGTTCCCGCGTCGGGGCGACGACGAGCACCGCCGGCGCCCCGGGCCGTTTCTTTCCCACGTTTGGATTTTCTCTGTGATCTTTCAGCGCGGCTTCGATGGCGGGTAATAAAAACCCTAACGTTTTCCCGCTTCCAGGTGGCGCGATGGCTAAAACATCGCTACCCGCGCACGCCGGCGGCCAACATTGTCTTTGCACCGGCGTCGTGCGACGATGCCCGATGCTCTTCATCGCATCCATGAAATAATCCGGAACATCGTCCGCACTCACGCCGTCGCCGTTCGTTTCTGTTCCATCCGCGTCATCTTCTTCCACCTCTTCCCCGCGCGCCTTCGCTTTCAGCTTTTTCCTCAGCGCCTTCGCCGCTAACCGCTCTCGCTCCGCCTTGCGCTTCGCGCTCCGCTCCGCCGCCGTTCGCTTCTCGTCCTCTTCCTGCAGTGCGGGCGGCAGCGGCGGTGCGCTCGAGCACATCCCGCGCAGCTGTCGTTTCACCCCTCGCTTCGTTCGGATTCGATTCCCGTCCGCGTCTTTGCGCGAGAGCGCGCGCGCTTTCTTCGCCTCGCGCTTGCTTCGCTTTCGCTGGAGGAAATCAACCGTCATGGCGCTCGCGGCGACGCTCGCGCGCGATCGGCGCGACGCTCGGCGCGCTCACGCGCGTGAACGATCGTTTCGCACGGCTCGACCGCGCGTCGGCGCGCGGGACGCGTCGCGCGAGACGATGGGCGGTCGAACGCGCGCGCAGCCGCCGCCGCCACGAGCGCGGTCGAGGCGACGCGTCGACGCGACGGCGCGCGCCGTGGAATAGACGGTGCGTCGATTCCGAAGTGCCGCTAAAATCTCGCGGCGCTCGCGTCGGAGCTCGCGTCGACGGTGTCGCGCGCGTGAGTGCGAACGAAGGCGAGCGTTCTTCGCGCGACGGGACGGGACGCGACGCGACGGATGGTTTTGGATCCTCTTCGCTGTATTCTAGTAATCGTAAATCTAAGAAGTTGTACACCACGAACACTCACAGGAAATAGTCCGGACACCGCTTCGCCGCCTGCTGCTCCTCGCCTCGCCTGGGCGCGGGATCGAACTGAAGGAAAGACGTTCCCAAATTGTCGTCCACCTCCATGATGCTCGCTTGGTTACCGCACCTGTAGCAGTAATTCGGGGCGCTGAAAATCGTCACTAACGACTGGTCGTGGTGCCAAAGGTACCCTTCCATCACCAATTGATGCGCGCGCGCGATGAGCTTCAGACCGTTGTTGTGGTTGAACTGCTCCGTGATATCCTGCCCGAACGTGTACCCGGCGCCTCGCGGGCTCATCCCCCACCCGGCGCGATCGTCGGGATCGCTCCACACCAAATCACACACCGGTCCTTCGTGCGGAACTTCCGCGAACCGATCGATCTTACGCACGTCATCCAGCGTGTCGATCGACGGCGACAAGCCACCGTGCGGGCAGAATATCTTATTCTCGATCACCGCCGACAGAGGCATGAAATCAAAGAGATCTGTAAACGCCTTCCAAATTCCCGCGTGTCCGTACTTCCGCATGCACTCGTCGTAGAACCCGTACACCTGCGTGATCTGTCTCGACTCGTGATTCCCACGAATGATCGTCACCCGATCCGGATACCTCACCTTGAGCGCGACGACCAACGTCACCGTCTCCACCGAGTAATACCCGCGATCGACGTAATCCCCCAAAAACAGATAATTCGTATCGGGCGCCAGCCCTCCCATCTTGAACATCTCCATCATGTCGTGAAACTGTCCGTGTATGTCCCCCACCACCGTCACCGGCGCTCGCACGAGCTGCACGTTGCTCTCCTCCGCCAACAACCCGCGCGCTCGATCGCACAGCGTCATGACCTCCTCCTCGGGCAGAAACTCGTGCTTCAACAGCGCGCTCACCATCGCGTCGTAATCCCCGTACTCGCTCGCTCGCAATCGCGTCATCGTCGCCGCGCGTCTCGCGCCGCACGTCTCGCGCCTCGTCCCGCGTCGCGTCCTTCGGTCGCGCGACCGATCGCGCCTCGCGCGTCCTCGCGCGCGCGTCCCTCGCGCGCGCCCTCGCCGGTCGTCTCCGCGTCGCGCGGTCGCGCGCGCAGGGCCTCGCGACGCGTCGCGTCGCTCGGCGCGTCGACGCGCGTCGGCGTCGTCGCCGGGCGCGCTGTGCCGACGATCGACCGCGCGCGCCGATGGTACAAAGTGTGCTAGGCTCACTGTTTGCCCATACAAACTCCGACGGTCCGATATTGGCGCCGCGCGCGAGTGCGCGTTCGCGGCGTCGGCGCCGCCGCCGACGGCGCGACGGACGCGCGCGACGGCGCGACGACGCGACGCGCGATGAAGCGCGCGCCGAGGCGCGGCGCGGCGACGACGCCGAAGCGCCGCGCGCGCGCGACGCGCGATGAAGCGCGCGACGACGACGACGACGACGGCGCGAACGCGCGCGAGGGCGATTTCGCGGACGACGGCGACGGCGACGGCGACGGCGACGACCGGAACGGACTCGCGCGCGCGCGACGGGAGGAGATGGAGGCGAACGAAAACGCGAGCGATTCCGAGCAGCGCGAGGCGGCGGCGGCGGCGAGGGAGACGGCGCAGGAGAAACGGGTGCGGTTGGCGAAGGCGTACCTGGAGCGGTTGCGAGAGGAACAGGCGGCGGAGGACACGGACGAGGACGACGGGGAGGAGGAGGGGAAGAATTTGGACTCGCACACGCGATTGGCGGCGCGGTTGATGGAGGACGCGCAGCGGAAGTCGGGACATCAGCGGGCGTCGATCGCGGATCGGACGACGGCGACGAGGGCGCCGGCGAGGCTGTGGCGGGGACATAAACGCGCGGTGACGGGCGTGGCGCTCGCGGAGGATGATCGAACGGCGTACAGCGTGTCGAAGGATGGATCTATATTTGGCTGGGATATCGAGACCGAGAAGCGAACGAAGTTTCCGAGGACTCCCGAGGCGGTGGTGGACCCGACGCAAGGCGGCGGCGGGCCGCAGGCGCCGCCGAAGTGCGGCGCGCACGTCGTGTCGTGCTGCGCGGTGAGCGGGGAGAGAAATCTTCTCGTGACCGGTGGTGCGGATAAACGCGTCCACGTGTGGGACACACGGAGCATGACGCACATCACCGCTTTCGCGGGACACAGAGGGGCGATCACGGGGCTCGGTTTCCGCCACGGCACCGGACAGTTGTTCTCGTGCGCGGAGGATCGCACGGTGAAGGTCTGGTCTTTGGATGACATGGCTTACGTGGACACGCTTTTCGGGCATCAAGATCGGTGCATCGGCTTGGACACGCAGCGTCGCGAGCGTCTCGTCACCGTCGGCGCGGATCGATCGACGAGATTCTGGAAGGTGCCCGAAGATTCTCAACTGGTGCTTCGTCCGCCGGAGGGCGGCGGGCCGGCTGAGAGTTGTGCTTTTACCGCGCACGACCACTGGATCACCGGCTCTCAAGACGGCACGGTGGCGATTTGGAATACGCAACGTAAGCGCGCGGCGCAGACGTGGGAAAACGTGCACGGTTTCAGAGAGATTGTTGCGCCGAAAGGTTTTAGCGATGCCGACGCCGACCGGGCGATGGCTCAACGGGACGCCGCGCAGGCGGCATGTGGGATGAGCGCAAGCGATGATGGAGGTGTGGGCGAGATGGCTTCTTGGGTTAGTGCCGTTCACGTCGCCAAAGGCACGGATCTCGCCGCCTCGGGCGCCGGTGACGGCGCGATGCGTTTGTGGAAGACGTCTCACGAGGGCGAACCTCTCGTGCCGCTCGACTGCGTACCCGCTCGAGGCTTTGTGAACTCGATTCAGGTCGCGAGTAGTGGTCGATTTATTCTCGCGGGTATGGGGCAAGAGCCCAGACTTGGGCGTTGGGGCCGCGACGCGGGGGCGCGAAACGGCGTCCAACTGCATCAACTTAGTTTAGCGGATGAATGAGACTCCGGGTGTAAAAAAGAATTCATGAATATAAAATGCTGCTCTAATCTGATCGAGTCGCGCGCGCGACTCGATATGCTGCTTGGTCGAATAATACCGAGCCCAATCGCAACGCCGCCGCCTGCGCACCAGGGGCGAGTTCCGGAGCAAGGTCGACGAGCTCTTGCACGAGCTCCATATCAATCTCCGGCGGAGTTAAGGCGTTGGCTTCTTCCTTCTTGTCCGTCCCTCCATCACTGCCGCTGAAGAAGTTGCGAAGCTCGTCAACGACTTTGAGAGTTTCCAAATCTTCCTCGCTCACGTGCGTCGCGCGTTCGAGTGGCGCCAACGTGCCCTGCGCGCTGCTCAAGAGTTCAGCGGCGGGCGCGAAAGACTGCGCGAAAGACTCGGCTGCGGAGAGCGGAGCCGATAACGCCGACGACGCTGTCGTGGACGCGAGCGCCCCGGCGTAGCGACCGAGCTCTCGTAGCGCAATGTCTTGAATCGGCCCGCCCGTGGGATCAAACGCTAGTTTCAACGCTTCGCGGGTGCTGCTCGAAATCTTCTTGTGCGCGCCTCCAGTCTTTTCAGGCTCCGTCGAAGGCTTGGCGCGGCTCGTGATCGATGTGTAGCTTCCGAACGCGGTAGAGAGTTGCCGAACGCGATTAACACTCAGAACGGCGTGTTCGCCGCTTTCCTTGCCGTACAAGAGCTGTTCCAACGCACGTCGAGTCTCGGGTGACTTGTCCGTCAACAATCGACGAGCGACGTACGGATAGCACTCGTTCGCGATTGAATAGTTTTTGTCGGAAGACAGCCCGATGCCCTCGAGGACGGAGAACGCACGGAGAATGTAGCCGAAATAGGCTGGAATCTGAAAAATATTTCCGTACTTTTCCTGGACACCTTCCAAATCCTTCGTCAACTGCGCCACCTTGCTATCCGTGCCCGCGGCTTCCAAGAAGGCGTCGCGACGCGCCTTGGGATCTTTGACGCCCTTTAACTCTTTGCGAATCTCTTTAATGCGCTCTTCGTCCGGAAGACCGAGTTCGTCGCGGAAACCTTGCGCCCCGCCACCGCGAGCGAGGGCAGAGAATAACAAGCCAAGCGCTCGAGCGACACCTGAATCCTCCATCGCTTCTCGTTTACCAGACGGGATGAAACCCATCGCGTCCAAATCCCCCGGTACGGCTTCGAAATCCTTGCTCACCAAGTGCGCGATGAAGCGCAAAATAGCCGCCGATAAATCCTTGGATACTGGCGTGACGAGACCCCAGTCAAGAATGCACAGCTTGCCGTCATTCGTACGCAGCAGGTTGCCCGGATGCGGATCGGCGTGCAGGTAACCGAGATCCAAGAGCATCGCCAGGTACGATGTGAGCGCGACGGCGCAGAGTTGCGCCGTATCGTCCGCCTTGCTGTCTTGCAGACGCACGCCCTCTATCCAACCCGTGGTGAGCACACGACGAGTCGAGGCCTGACGAAAGACGGGCGCCGCCGTGACGACACCTCCCAAATCGGAGCGCGACGCCATGGCTTTCGCAAAGTTCTCACCATTCGTCGCCTCAGCTTCATAGTCAAGCTCAGCGATGAATCGTCGCCCCCACTCGTCGACCAGACCTTCGAGGTCGGAGTTCAAGTTGTTCCACTTTCGCCACGGCTCGGCAAAAGAACGAATGATGCCGACGTCGAGGCTGATGGCGACAAGCGCCCCGGGGCGTTGAACTTTCACCGCCACCTCTTCTAATTGACCCTCGTCGTTTCGCCAAGTCCCTCTGTACACCTGTCCCAAGCTCGCGCTTGCGATGGGCGTTGAGCCGAGCGACAGCCGGTCAGCGGTGGGTCCGAGCTCGCGATCCAAAATTCTTCGCGCCAAGTCGTCGTCAAAGGGCGGCACTCTATCTTGCAGCACGCGCAACTCTTCGATGTACTCGGCCGGTAGCAAATCGGCACGACTACTCAAAACTTGACCGAGTTTGACGTACGTTGGTCCGAGTGAGACGAGCAGGTTACGCAGCTGCGTCGCGCGCTTGGTGTTGATTTCCTTGCGCTTCGCGTCGCTCGTGTTCTCGCCTCGCGTCTTCCGATCCAACCAAAGCTTAGCGCTGAAACCGCCGAGCAAGATGAATGATCGAATCCCACGCTTCAACAACGTGATCGGTCTGGTCGAGAAATACTTGCGCGTCGCCGCTGGGTCGTACCGCCTCAACTCAGCCGGCTCCACGTCGCCCTCTTGGCTCGCGAGCGCCGCCCACTCGTCCATGCCGTTCCCTTTCTTCGGTCGCGACGCGACCATCGCCAACGCCGCGAGACCGGCGATCAATCCAGCGCCGGTGGTAAAATCCGCACCTCCTCCGTTCACCGCGATCGACCCCGCGCGCCTCGCCGCCTCGTTCGCGAGCTCGCTCGCCTCGTTCGGCAGCGACTCGAAGAACGCCGCGCCGTCCGTCGTAAACCTTTCCCGATCGATCGCCGGCAGTCCCTCGAACGCGTCCGTCAGCGCCTTCACCAGTGTCGACATCACATCGATCCCACCACCGTCGACGACCGAATCAAACGCCGCCATCGCCGTCCGCGCCGCGCGTTCCAGCGCGTCCCACGTCGCCGCGCTCGCCGCCGCCTCCGCCGCGTCCGCGCTCGCCCCCGCCGCGCGCGCCGCCTCCATCGCGCGTCGTCCCGCGCCCTCCGCGCTCGCGAGATCGATCGTCGCCGTCGCTTCGAGCGCCGTCGCGCGCGCGCGCTCGAGCGCGTCGTCCGCGACGCTCCCGCGCGCGACGCCGCGTCGACGTCGTCGCTCGGCGTCGAGATTCCGCCGCGAGCGTCGCTCGCGCCGCGCGCCGCGCGCGTCGGCGACGCGCGCGATCGACGCGCGAGGCGCGCGCGCGGCGCCCGTCGCCATCCCGCGCGTCGGCGTCGCGCGCGGCGTCGAGCGTCGTCGTGTGCGGCGCCGCGCGCGCCGGGCCGCACTTCGCCCCGCGCGACGCGCCATGTCGAGCGACGCGCGCGTCGCCGAGCTCGATCGACGCGGGTACTACGTCGCCGTCGACGTCCCGCGCGGGGCGACGTTCGCGCTGGACACGGCGGAGTGGACGTGCGACGAACGCTTCGTCGGCGTCAAGGCGCTGACGCGTGGATTGCACTTCGTCGCCGTGCGCGACGCGAACGAGCGAGGCGCGGGCGAACGCGTGGGAGAGTTCATCGACGCCGCGCCGGGAAGCGTGGAGATCCGGAGGTGGGACGCCGCGGTGGAGACGCTGGGGGAGGGAGAGGGGATGAGCGCGGAGGACGCGGAGCGCGCGCGCGCGGCGACGCGGGAAGGACGAGCGTTCGATGGAGGGTTAGCGTGGTATCCGACCGAGGTCGAGACGCGATGGATGGGATTGAGCGGATGGATCACGCGGGACAGCTTGCGGAGGTGTGGGGTGGATTGCGGGACGCGCGTGGTGGCGGGCGACCCGGAGGCGGAGACGCGCGGCGACGAACGGGGAGGAGTGGTGCCGTATTTCGATAACATACAGCGCGCGCCGACGTTTACGGTGAATGCGGTGCGGAAAAGGCCGAGTGGAATGACGCCGGCGGAGGTGTCGGCGATAAATATCGATGCGAACGCGCGGCTGGCGCACGCGGTGGCGTGCTTCGGCGACGACGGCTGGCGCGGGTTGTTGGGAGAGTTTCAACTCGCCTTCGTTCTCTTGATGGGGCTGTCCTCCATGGCGGCGTTGGAGCAGTGGAAACATCTCGCGCACGTGGTGTGCTCGTGCGCGGAGACGGCGGTGTTCGACTATCCGGAGCTTTACCTCGGGTTTGTCGACGCGCTCGATGCGCAGCTCGCGCGCGCGGGCGAAGACTTTTTCGTGGACGATTACACCGAGGACAACTTCTTGCGGCCGTGCATGGTGGCGCTGATGCGCATCGACGTCGACGACACCCCGAAGCGAGAAGTCACGGACATGGATGTCGAATCGACGCTGGACGCGATTTCGAGCAAGCTCGCCGCGCTCGCTCGCGGCGTGCGCGAGAAATTCGACGTCGACCTCATCGAGGAAGCTCGCGAGGCGAAGCTCGCGGACTCGAGCGTCGTCGACGCCGAAGAAGACGCCCCGGTCGTCGTCGAGTTGAGTGAGGGTCATTACATGGCCATGAACGCGACCGACGTCGACGTCGAGTCCGACGCCTTCAAAACGGACGCCGAATCCGGCGCCGAGCGCATGGGCTGGATGCGCGACGGCGCCGATGTATCATCTTAGTCATTCTTAGCGCTTGGTTTAG
>Ga0163111_10002574_pt1 | contig 11554 bp, 8 predicted proteins | sample CRUFie1St18metaG_FD_109645 | JGI IMG/M metagenome (GOLD analysis project Ga0163111, IMG submission 109645) | Marine microbial communities from the Costa Rica Dome - CRUD Field 142mm St18 metaG | ecosystem: Environmental > Aquatic > Marine > Oceanic > Photic zone | place: Costa Rica: the Eastern... | reverse complement strand
TTACTACACCAAGGTGACCATTCTCGCTTGCGTTGTTTCTACTTTTACAATATCAAAGTAATAACAACGTTTTACGCAAGTCTAACACCTTACATCCAAATTTGTATCGAAAAGTCAGCTAGTTTGCTTCCAAGTAGGTATGGTTTGAAAGACAAGGTTATAAAGAAGGTCTATCGATAGCGTTCTACACGCAGCCGAGTAAACCTTACGCAACTTGGCAATCATCGATGAACTTTGTGAAGAAATCCGCCATCGCCATAGGGCGACACATAAAATACCCCTGCCCTAAGTGACATCCAAGTGCTTTGAGCGCGGCAAAATGAGATTGGGTCTCTATCCCTTCGGCAACAATGGTTAACTCTAAGCTTAATGCTACATGCACTATTGCCGTTACGATGTCATGTGCCTGCTGTTCTTTATCCATATCAATAACGAAAGAGCGATCTATCTTAAGCACATTCAATGGAAACTGACGCAAATAAGAGAGACTTGAATAGCCCGTACCAAAATCATCCAACGCAATAGTAACGCCCAATGAAGCCAAGTCGTTCAGGATATCTCGGGTTTGCTCAAAGTCATGCATTAGGGCTGATTCTGTTACCTCCAACTCTATAGACGACGCAGCGATACCCGCTTCGTTGATAATTTCAGCAACTTCTTTTGCGAAGCCTGGGTTTGAAAGCTGTTTAGCAGCTACGTTTACCGCCACTTTGAAGTCTTGCCCCAATTCGTTGCATTTAGCGACAAAATCACAGCTTTTTTGCAACACTTGCTTTCCTAACTGATGTATTAGTCCAGTCTCTTCTGCCAGTGGGATAAACTCATCAGGTCCAATAACTTTACCATTTTCGTCGAACATTCTGACTAAGCTTTCCGCACTTAATACTGTGCTATCGTCAAAGTTATATTTTGGCTGTAGATAAATGGCTAGACTGTCGTTCTCGATAGCATTTCTAAGCTTTATCTCCATCTCCACACGATGATGCATGGCATGCTGCAGGTCTTTTGAAAAGAAACTGAAAGTGTCTTTGCCTTTTGATTTAGAGCGGTACATCGCTGAGTCTGCATGGCGCATCATCTCTTCCGCATTAACAGCATCTTGGGGATAAAGGCTAATTCCAATGCTTAAGCTAAGTTGATGGGCCTTACCGTCTATATCAATGGGCTCTCTGCCCGCCTGCAAACACGCCATAGCAATACTGTCTGCACTGTAGCCCGAACCAATTTCAGTAAGTAAGCAGGCAAACTCATCGCCACCCACGCGGGCGAGCGTAGCGCTTTCTCCAACAACCTTTGCAAGGCGCTTTGCAATAGACGCAATAATATAGTCGCCGACTTGATGCCCCAGGCTGTCATTGAGGTACTTGAAATTGTCAATATCGATTAACAGTAACGCTATGCTTTGCTTAGAGGTAAAACAACGAGTGATAGCCTGAACAACTCTATCGTGCAGCAGAACTCGGTTTGGCAAGCCCGTGAGCTGATCATGATTGGTTAAATGTGTCATCTTCACTGCCATTTCAATGGCTTCTGACACATCTTGGAAAACGATAACCGCGCCAGAAAGCTGGCCATCCTCATCAATAATCGGTGACGCTGTATCTTCTACCCTGAATACTTGATTGTGTCGGCTTACCAGCGTGGCGTTATAAGACATAGCTACCGGACGCATCACTTCTAGTGCGTAAAGAGCGGGGTTTAAAAGACGCTCATTTGTCGAGGCATCTCTTAAATTCATAACCTCATCGATAGGTTTGCCAAGGGCTTCCGTTTCACTATAACCGGTTAACCTTTGCGCTACCGGGTTAATAAACGTTACATCCCCTGCTGCGTTAATTGAAATAACGCCGTCAGCTATAGATTTGAGAGTAATAGCAAGCTGCTTTTTCTCTGCTTCTAATTCGTGATTAACACGAGCAAGCTTCGTTTTTTGGTCCTGAATAGTGAGATGATTTCTAACTCGCATCTGGCACAACCCAATATCAATGGGCTTAGAGATAAAATCGATAGCGCCTAACGATAAAGCTTCGCGCTCATTTTTGGGGTCGCTGTGGGAAGTTACAAATATGATTGGGATTGCTGATGTATCGGGACACGCTTTTAACTGTTTACATACTTCAAAACCCGAAAGCTCAGGCATGCTTATGTCTAAAATAACCAAATCAGGCTGTTGTGACTTGACTATTGAAAACGCATTCGCACTATGCGAAACCGTAACAGCTTTAGCTAGAGGTTCTACTGCACTTTCCAATAACAAGAGCGTTGTTGGTTCATCGTCAATGATGACTACTTTCTGTGTCTCATTATCCATGAGAAATACCACACTATTAAACTTATGACGGTTTAAGTATCGCCCGATATACGTAAAAAAAATTAGCCTTTCGTCTAGGTTTATGTTGTTTAAGTAAAATCGTAATCTAAGCAATTGACGTAGCTGTTTTTTGTTTAGAACAAATATTGTACACTCGACATACAATTTAATTACGGTGGTAGACATGGACACAGCTGACACTAATGAAACGCTTACGAAAGAACAGTTATGGAACCGCGATGCTGCGATAAGCAGGCTGGGTGGAAATGAGGGGTTATTGAACCGTATTGTTGAAATGTTCCTAGCGCAAATCGAACAAAAACAACAAGCACTTAAAAGTGCAGCGACCGCATTAGATGTTGAAGCAGTTAGATTCAACAGTCATGCTATGAAAGGTGTGTCGGGCGATGTTGGTGCTGATGCCATTCGGGAAAAGGCATCGTCTATTGAAAACAAAGCCAAGCAAGACGATTTAAGCGAAATCGTTCAAGACATCACGGAATTAGACAATTTGATTAAGCAAACTATTGCAGTCATGCAATCGTAAAATCACATTAGCTTCTCGCATTAATCGCCAGAAGCTAACGCGACTATCTTCCACTCCTCTGCTAGGCTGAAAGAACCTTTTCAACAAGCTGGTTTTTCTGCTCCTGCGGCAAAAAACTTGCCTTAAAGCTATTTGCTACCAACGTACGAACTGTTTTTTCATCAATACCCAGAGACTGGTGCAACGCTTCAAAATTGTCATTTAAGAAGCCACCAAAATACGTAGGATCATCAGAGTTAACCGTGACCAGAAGCCCAGCATCAAGAAGCTGGACAATATTGTGGTCTTTCATATCATTTATCACACACAGCTTGAGGTTACTTAACGGACAAACAGTGAGTGGAATTTGTCTTTCTTTCAAGAGGTCCATAAGCGCTTCATCTTCTTGGCAGCGTACACCGTGGTCAATACGATCAACGTCCAATAGCTCGATGGCTTCCCAAATGTAAGATGCCGGTCCTTCTTCTCCAGCATGGGCGACAATTTTAAATCCCAGCGCTTTGGCTTTTTTGAATACGCGTTCGAATTTTGACGGCGGATGACCAAGTTCGGAGCTGTCTAACCCTACCGCTGTAATGTGCTCGTAATAAGGCTCTGCTGCAGAAAGCGTATCGAAGGCAGCATCTTCTGGCAAATGGCGAAGGAAAGACATGATTAAATAGCTACTGATACCGTATTCATCTTTTGCTTTTTCCATCGCCTTCAAAAAGCCTGGCATGAAAATATCGAAACCTATGTCACGCTCTGTATGGGTTTGCGGATCAAACATAATTTCTGTGTGGACGATATTGTCCTCATGACACCGCGTTAAGTATTCCCACATTAAAGCAAAGAAATCATCCTCATCGCGAAGCACGCCCGCCCCTGCATAATATAAGTCAAGGAAGCTTTGTAGATCTTCAAAGTTATACGCCGCTTCAATCTCTTCCACGCTAGCATAAGGAAGTGATACACTGTGCTTTTCAGCTAGGCGCCACATAAGTTCAGGCGTTAAGCTACCTTCTATATGCAGATGCAGTTCGGCCTTTGGAATGTTTTTAATTATTGATGACAGCGACATGGCCCCTCACTTATTTGCACCACAACAATGCAATGGCATTTAATTGGTGCGTAATAGTTTATCTTTAATGCTATCTGTAAACGAGTTCTATTGCTCATTTAGGTTTTGTTTGCGGTTTTTTTGACTTCATCTATGTTGATTACTAACCGTTTGGCTGGCTTTGTGCTGCCTGGCTAGTGACTTTGAGTCACGCAATGATTATTAATTAATCATTGTACTGAAAAGTAAGTTAGCACAAAACACACCAACAAGTTGACTAATTGGTCAGTTTATTGCTTTCAACGCACAAAACACACAATGAAATACTAACAGAGAACTCTTGATGTCCAACAACGTAATCGAACGGCTATTTAAGCTGCAGGAACACGGAACAACAGTAAGAACAGAGATCATTGCAGGACTTACTACGTTCGCAGCCATGTCTTATATACTCGTGGTGAACCCAGGTATTCTTGGGTTAAGTGGCATGCCCGTAGAGGGCCTAATTACAGTGACAGCAATAGCGGCGTGTATTGGCACTTTAATGATGGCGCTAATGACTAACTACCCTATTGCGTTGGCCCCAGGCATGGGCTTGAACGCCTTTTTCGCGTTTACCATTTGTCTTGGTCGTGAAATCCCATGGGAAGCAGCGCTTGGTATTGTTTTCTGGAACGGCATTCTCTTTTTACTCCTTTCTCTCACCGGAGTTCGAACCAAAATAGCCGAGTCTATACCTCCTTCTCTTAAAATCGGCGTGCAGTGTGGCATAGGTTTGTTCATTGCCTTTATCGGCCTTAAAAATGCGGGGCTGATTGTTGATAATCCTGCAACCTTCGTACAGCTTGGCGACCTTTCTGAGCCAGCAGTAATGTTAGCGCTCATCGGCATTATCTTTACTATCGTTCTTATGGTGAAACGCGTTACAGGCGCTATCTTAATCTCTATCGTAACACTCACCTTAATTGGTGCTTTTATCCCCACTGAAAACGGTACCTTAACTGCAACGCCTTCTGCTGTAGTTGGCATGCCAGAATCTATTTCAAACACTTTTATGGCAATGGACTTTTGGTACCCAATCGATCACCTTGCTGAAACGTGGGACCTCATTTTCGCACTTATGTTTGTGAACATGTTCGATACCATTGGCACCTTAATCGGCGTATCTCGAAAAGCCAATCTACTTACTCCCGAAGGCAAGCTACCGAAAATTGGCTCAGCAATGACAGCCGATGCATCAGCGAGTATTGCTGGCGCATTAGTGGGTACATCTCCAGTAACTAGCTATGTGGAGTCCGCTACAGGCGTATCGGCGGGCGGCAGAACCGGACTTACCGCAGTAGTGGTTTCAATCTGCTTCTTACTCTCGCTATTTTTAACACCGCTAATGAAAGTTATCCCGCTAATGGCCACTACGCCAGCGCTATTGATGGTAGGTATTTTAATGATGGAATCGATTCGACAGGTTGATTTCGACGACTTAGGTGCGTTAGCCACTGCTTCTGTTGCACTTATCGCCATGCCGCTCACATTCAGCATTAGCGAAGGCATTGCCCTTGGTTTTATTACTTATGTTGGCATTAAGGTAGGTACGGGAAAATTTAAAGAAGTAACACCGCTCACTTATGCACTGGCGATTGTTTTCTTATTACGATACTTATTGGATTTAAAATAATTCAACGGCGCTTATTGCGTGCCTGTAAGTTAACGCTTTAGATACAAAAAAGGTGGCTTTCAACGCCACCTTTCCTTTTTAAATTAAGCAAGTAAACAGGATATCGTTTACTTCAGCCCATCATAAGTGAAGGTAACAGCTTTATCACCCATAAAAACGATTTTTACGTGCTTACTGTCTTCATTGCCCCATGTACATGCCATGGTACCCATTGTTTTTCCGCAGTTGTCAGCTGAACCCAGAATTGCTTCAACTTCGTCCTGAGACATACCCATATTAGGGGCTGTTAACCTTTTCTGTGCATTTTTGCAGCGTCTGTATGTCATCTAGACAAGGAGGATGTTTGAAGGTCTAGTGGGCCTAAATCGAAAACATTCAACGCAGTATAGATGACATACAGGCGCTGCCCGGAGGGGTCGTCATGGAAGCCTTTTACTCTTTGTCACAGCCCTTTAACTTAGCCCACTAGGCCTGCAGGACTGTTTCGCGATTAAAAGGCTTCCATTTAGACCAAAACTGCACAGAAAAGGATAACAGCCCCTTAGTTATCGTAGTTTTCTTTAGTCAGCTTTGAGCATGCTGTCAGCGCTAGCGCCCCAAGGGCAATAATGGCTAGTTTTGTTTTCATGGTTTTGTCCTTTATTAAGTGAAGGCGATAGCGCTCCATTTGTTTCACTTTCGTCTCTTCACTTTACTGTACTTCAAATATAGTAGGCGTACTGTAAACGCTACGTACGCGGCTTGTCACCACCATCTTTAGGATGAAGCTCCAACCAGTGACGGGCAATTTGCTCTCGTGTCGCTAGCCATACTTTATCATGAGACTTAACGTACTCGATAAAGCGCTTAAGTGCGGCGAGTCGAGCAGGCCGTCCTATTATGCGATTATGAAGGCCGATAGATAGCATCTTAGGCGCTTCTTCTCCTTCTTCATACAACACGTCAAACGCATCTTTTAAGTAGGTGAAAAACTGTTCCCCACTGTTGAAGCCCTGAGGCGTGGCAAAGCGCATATCATTGGTGTCTAATGTGTACGGCACCATTAATAACGGCTTGCTGTAATGGCAGTCGTAGTAAGGTAAGTCGTCAGCATATGAATCGGCGCAATATAAGATATCGTCGCGCTCTGCAATCAACTTCAGCGTATTCGGACTCGTTCTTCCTGTATACCAACCTACAGGTTTACTGCCCGTTAACTGCTCATGAAGAATAATCGCCTCATCAATTTGTTTACGCTCTTGCTCTTCGTCCATGTCTTGATAATGCACCCAGCGCATGGCGTGGCTGGCGATTTCCCAACCTGAATCCATCATGGCTTTTACGGCGTCAGGGTGTCGTTGCATAGCCATAGTGACGCCAAACACAGTAACGGGAATGTCGTATTTATTAAGCAAACGGTGTAAACGCCAAAACCCTGCACGACTGCCGTATTCGTAAATAGACTCCATGCTGAGGTGGCGATCTTTATACGCTTGTGCGCCGATAATTTCCGATAGGAATATTTCTGACGCCTCGTCACCATGAAGCACGCAATTTTCGCCACCTTCCTCGTAATTTAATACGAACTGAATCGCGATTTTTGCGTCGCCCGGCCACTTTGCGTGAGGTACATGTTGACCGTAACCAACCAGATCACGAGGGTAAACAGACTCTGTCATGCTACACCTCGAAGTTTTCTGGCACAGATAACCCACAGCCACCGAGCACGAGTTTTACCACTTGTTTTGTAGCGTCTTCAAAATCTGATTTTGTCATCTTTTTACCGCGTAGACGGGTTATTTGCGCAGAGAAGTCAGCATAGTGCTGGGTACTCGCCCAGATTGTGTAAAGCAAGTATTCACCTTCAACAGGTGGCAGTTTGCCGGCCTTTACCCATGCATCAATAACCGCAAGTCGCCCTTTCATCCAAAGCGCATGCTCTTCATCAAAGTAGCCACTTAAGTTTTGTGCACCATTGATAATTTCCATCGCAAAGATCTTTGAGGCCATTGGATGCGTTCGCGACACTTCCATTTTCTCGGCGATATAATTGGCGAGTACCTCGGCTGGGTCGTCTTCTACTGTGGCTTTATCAAAACGTGAGTTCCACAGCGAGAGGGTTTCTTCTAGTACCGCTACGTAGAGCTCTTGTTTTGTTTTGAAATAATACAAAACGTTAGTCTTAGGAAGTCCTGCTTCATCAGCAATTTTTTGTACTGCTGTGCCTTTGAAGCCAAACTGTGCAAAACATTTTTCAGCGGCTTGGAGTATTTTTCTTCTGTTCATAGCGCCAACGCCAGCGTCAGCACTTTTTACCTTCATCATTATTATTAAAATTCCTTTGCAATCTACTTTGCAAGCGCACGGGCAGTATAAATGCTGCATGCCTTTTCGATAGGTTAGCATTTATTGCCGACGAGTTGCTATGCTCTTATAGATCATACATACCCTATGCAGGGAGTGTTAACCATACTAAAACACGAATTACGCGAATAGTTCAAAACCTTGCACGAATCTTGCCTTATTCTTTATTAACAAATCGACGTAGTGCTTAGCAAAAGAAAAGTAGAAAGGTATCACTTCTTTTCTCCAAGCAAACTTGCGCAAAATCATGGCCTTTTAGAACTCGGCCTTTTTTTATAAGCAATAAATTGACCAAATGGTCTACTTTTATTGAAAAAATACAGCTATATTAATGAATACAAGAATGAATATAACAAGAAGGTGTGAGTATGATTCGCTTTCTAATAAATAACGATGTCGTTGAATTAAATGAAGCGCGGGCCGACCTCACCCTTCTACAATTTATTCGCGAACATCGCAAAAAAACAGGCACAAAAGAAGGCTGTGCAGCAGGAGACTGCGGTGCATGTACCGTAGTACTTGTGGAACCAGCCTCCTCAAATAGCGCTGCAGAACTTAATTATCGAACAGTGAATAGCTGCATCACGCTAATGAGTGCAGTTCATGGGAAGCAGCTTTTATTTGTTGAGCATTTGAACGATGGTAAACACTTACACCCCGTACAGCAGGCGTTAGTTGATCACCATGGTTCTCAGTGTGGCTTTTGCACACCTGGTTTTATCATGTCGATGTTTGCCTTATATCACAGCAATACAAAACCAAATCGCGACGATGTGCTGCACGCTTTATCAGGCAACTTATGTCGCTGCACAGGCTACCGCCCTATTATCGATGCTACGATGGCGGTGTGCGAACAAACACCTGATGATCAATTCACTGCACGCCAAGCTGCCACCCTTTCTACATTACTGTCATTATCTGGTGAGAAACCCACTGGTACGGGAAATATCCATACGCCAACGTCTCGCGAAGAACTGAAGACTCTGATTCAAGCGCATCCAACTGCACAGCTAGTCGCTGGCAGCACGGATTTAAGCCTTCAGTTCACGCAACAGCTAAAAGATGTAGAAACGCTTATCAGTGTGACGCATATTGATGCACTAAAACAATGCACCAAAAGCGAGCATTCTCTTATTCTTGGTGCAGCTGTACCGCTAAATGATGCGGCACCTTTATTACTAAATGCATTTCCGCAAGTGGCTGAGCTTGTTACCCGATTTGCCTCGTTGCCTATCCGCAATCAGGCTACCATTGGCGGTAACGTGGCTAACGCTTCCCCAATTGGTGATATGCCGCCGTTATTACTCGCATTGAATGCCATACTGCATTTAGATAACGGCGAGAGCGTTCGTATGATCCCAATTAGCACATTCTTCACAGGCTATCGCGAGACCATGCTGGCGAAAGATGAATGGATAAGTGCAATAGAAATACCATTGAAACAGCCCAATCAAGCATTAGCTGCATATAAGATATCGAAACGATTTGAAGATGATATTTCTGCAGTATGCGCCGTATTTAATGTCACACTCGACAACGGCAAGGTAGAAGCCATTAGCAGTGGCTTTGGTGGTGTAGCAGCAGTTCCGTCAACCTGCAATGCGTTAGAAAACGTTTTGAAAGGTAAGCAGTTCGCTAGCAACGAATGTTTAACGTTGGGCAAACAAGTCTTATTCGATGCATTTTCACCTATCGATGATGTGCGCGCTACAGCCCAATACCGTAAAACTGTTTTAGCTAACCTGTGGCATCGCTTCTGGTTAGAGAACCAAACAGCAAACCAAATTGAAACACGGGTGGTGCAGCATGCGTAAGTTAATTGATGCCCCTAATCCACTGCAACAAAACGACAAGCAAAGTGTCGTTCATGTATCTAAAAAACACGAGAGCGCAACACGCCAAGTACAAGGCAGCGCAAACTATGTTGACGATGTTATTGAACCTCAAGGCACTCTTTATGCTGCAGTTGGTGTAAGCCAATGCGCAAAAGGTACGATTAACTCGATAAATCTTGACGCTGTTCGCCAAAGTGAAGGCGTTGTAGATGTGGTTACGATTGACGACGTGCCTGGCCATAAAGATATTGGACCTGTGTTCGAAGGCGATCCGTTACTTGCTAATGGCGAAATCAAATTCTTCGGTCAGCCTGTATTTGCAGTGCTTGCCACTTCGGTAAACCTTGCCCGACAAGCTGCGCTAAAAGGGAAAGTAGAGGTAAGTGAAGCCAAACCTATACTTAGTGCCGAAGCTGCCCACCAGCAGCAAACGTTTGTGCGTCCCCTACATCGGTTTGGCCAACATACTGACCGCGTTGAAAGTACATTTGAAAAAGCGATCCACCAAGCACATGGTACGCTCAGTATTGGTGGACAGGAACATATGTACTTAGAAGGACAAGTGAGCCTTGCGATCCCTGATGAAGAAGATCGCATGAAAATCTATACGTCTAGTCAACATCCCAGTGAGGTACAAAAACTCGTTGCCGAAGTGCTCGATGTAAAATTGCACCGTGTAATGGTAGACATGCGACGTATGGGCGGCGGCTTTGGCGGAAAAGAAACGCAAGCCGCGCAATGGGCCTGTATAGCGGCTCTACTGGCATCGCGCAATCAATGTGCGGTTAAGCTTCGCTTACCACGCTTCACCGATATGCATGTTACTGGCAAACGTCACCCGTTCGAAAACGAGTTCGACGTGGCCTTTGACGAGACAGGTAAAATTGAAGCCACCCGCATGACAATCAATGGTATTTGTGGGCACTCGCCTGATTTATCTGACGCCATTGTCGATAGAGCCATGTTCCATGCGGACAACGGTTATTTCTTAGGTGATAGCGACATTGTTGGTCACAGATTGCAAACCAATATGGTATCGCACACCGCTTATCGAGGCTTTGGCGGACCGCAAGGCATGATTATGGCTGAAGCCATGATTGATAAAATTGCCCGTGCTATTGGCAGCGACCCCCTATCGGTAAGAAAACGTAATTTATACGGCCCCACGACAGGTAGTTTTACCCCCTACGGAATGAAGGTAGAACATAACCTTCTGCCCGATATGATTGCCGAGCTAGAAGAAACCGCTCAGTATTGGAAGCGCCGTGAAGCTATTGCAGCGTTTAACCGCGAAAGCCCGGTGATTAAGAAAGGTTTAGCGCTAACGCCTGTTAAGTTTGGCATTTCATTTACCGCGAAGCATTTAAACCAAGCTGGCGCTTTAGTGCACATTTATACTGATGGTAGTATTCAGGTGAACCATGGTGGTACTGAAATGGGCCAAGGGCTTCACACCAAAATAGGCCAAATTGCAGCCAATGAATTTGGACTAGATTTGGATATGATTGAAGTCACTGCAACACGCACTGACAAAGTACCTAACACTTCACCAACAGCAGCTTCAAGCGGCACTGACTTAAACGGAAAAGCCGTACAAAATGCATGTATTACGCTAAAAGCCCGTTTGGCCGAGTGCTTTGCCAAAAGCTTAGGTCTAGAGGACCGCGCTGGCGACGTGCTATTCATTAATGAGCACGTGGTATTGGATGAGCACAAAATTACCTTTACCGAGCTTGTGCAGCAAGCATATTTTGCTCGTGTATCTTTGTCTTCAAGCGGTTTCTACAAAACCCCAAAATTACAG
>Ga0163111_10002573_pt1 | contig 11556 bp, 8 predicted proteins | sample CRUFie1St18metaG_FD_109645 | JGI IMG/M metagenome (GOLD analysis project Ga0163111, IMG submission 109645) | Marine microbial communities from the Costa Rica Dome - CRUD Field 142mm St18 metaG | ecosystem: Environmental > Aquatic > Marine > Oceanic > Photic zone | place: Costa Rica: the Eastern... | reverse complement strand
TTCTGTTTGTTTCACCTACACCCCAATACCAATTTAATTGCGTTCCAATACCTGAATTATTATATAACCTAAATTCTGCTTGTACTGGATTGGAGTAGTCTAGTGTGTTAGGATTTATTTCCCATCTGTAGTTTCTAGAGAACGAATATAATGTTCCTGTACCTGAATCCTCTACTATATTAATAGAACCTTGTGCTGGTGAATTTTCCACACTTGCTATACCTGAAGAAGTTGGGTCATCTGTAAAAACATCAGCAAATGTTTGTATATTTATATTATTTGTATCTGTAGGAAATTTAAATCTTCCAATGTATAACATACAATTACTACCTGGTCCTGAATTATAACCTGGATTTTGAGGACAACCTTCATAATTAGTAGCATCTACAATACCATATTTTTTAAACGTAACAACAACACTTGGGTCACCACTTAATATTGGGTCAGAAGGTATAAACTTCATATCACCTTGAACCTTCTGTAATCCAGGTCCTTGTGGTACATCATTTAAACCTATTATTTTTTTAGCGACAACAGTGTATATTTTTTGGTTGGTTTCGTATGTACAATGTTCCCATATTTTAGTTATCTCAGTTTCTTGTGCTGCGTAAGGTCCACCTTGTGGGGACACAGTATTTAAATCTAGGTAAGCGTTACCATTAACATCTATAGAGTTGGAGGCTGGGAAAGTGTGTACGGGTAGACCGGATTGTATACCGGTATAAATACTATTACCACTCCATATATTTGTTAAATCAGCGTAATAAATATTACCATAAGTATCATCTATTACTAACTCAGTGTCTGATATGGTAGCTAATCCTTGACCTAATCCAGATGTACCATCAGCAATAGAAGCCTTTTGACCATTAGCCAACTGAAAAAGTAAATAACCATCTTCATCAACAAATCTATATACTTTTTTTGGTGTCTTACTAAAGGTAGTGGTATCATTACCTGTAATATCATAATCATAACTAATTATAGCAGCGTTTTTTGTAGTCAAGGTAGGAAGCCCAAGGACTTGATAAGGTGCTTCACAACCAACAAACATTTTTCTTGATGATATAGCTATATCTGAACCTTCATGTGTAAAAGAATCTACATAATAAAGGGTGTTACCGGTTAAATCATAAGCCCAAAGCCTTGAACGTATGTCACCAGGAGAAGCGTTTGAATTGGTAGGTTTAATGGTGCCATTAAAAACAGTTGGTATCGGACCAACTTGATTTGTTTGAGCATACATATTTTGAAATAGGTAGTTACCCGAAGCATCGATAACTTCTGCACCATTGTCATTAAACCAAACCAAACATTCAGCTGGGCTTATATAGCTTGCTCTTGGGTTATTTATCGCTTCACACTCTTCTTCCGAACCGTATATACAGTCCGCGTCTATTTGAAATTCTGATGGGGAGTATCGGTATGCTACCACACCTTCTCCTAGTCCAGTACATAATCTACATTCGTTAATTTTAGCCATTAATATTCAACCTTTTTAAATTTTAGTTAATCACCATTACATCGCATTATAATAAGTTCTTTAAAATAAATATCCCAAACATTGAGTTTGGGATATGGTTAAAATTAGAAATGTATGTTTAGTATTATGGTTTTTCTCTAAGTTGTATAAATAAGTATGAATTCCATGGTCCTTCACTCCAAGAAGGGTGCGGTCCAGAGTAACCACTATTAACTACTTTTAAACCAATGTCACCACTTACATATTCTAAAACTTGCATTGTTACATCCCAATCAACTGTGATGCCAAAACAATTTGTGTATGATAAACCTAAAGTAACAATTCCTGGTGTGTAACTTGTTGTTCTAATCGCAAATTTAGATACTGGTGATGACATATTCATAGAGTGTGTTTGTGATGTATAACCATTTCTAGGGTAAACTCTAGTCGTTAAAGTGTCTGTACCATCCATATAAAAACTAACCTCACCATCATTATAGTGTTCAAAAGAATAAGTCGTATCATAAGACTCAAATGAAAACGTTGAGTATACTATATCGTATTCTTTGCCTAAACAAACAAAATCTGGTGAAGATATAAGACAAGAATCCGGACCCAGTGTGCTAATATTAATAGTATCTATAAATATTGTGGTATCAAGTTGTAAAGTATCACCATTAAATGTATTTGTACCACAAGAACTATTATTTGTTGGATTTTGTGGGAGTGGTTGTAGTAAGTCGTCTTCTTTCTGACAAGAAGTAAAAACAATTAAAACTGTTAGTAGGGGTAAAAGATATTTTTTCATTTTTATATTTTTTTAGGTTAATTACACTACAAAGATAATAAAAATATATTAAACCACAAAGTTATTTTTAGTTTTTATTGACTCATTTTGTATTATCAACATCACAATTAAAGTATTCTGTCTTCCAAAGAGTTTTTTCATATGGAACTGTCTGATGTGGTATACAAACTTTATAAATTATTTGTTTATTATTAGCACAAGTAATTGTAATAATATTTTCACCAACCTTAAGTCCATCATTAAATTCATTTTTATTTTTAGGTACGTCGTTTGGTATTGTAAATACATCTGTATTTTCTTCCATAATTTTTTTTGGTGTTTCACCGTAAAGATTATTATATGTGTTATTAATTATCCCACTATTACTTTCTAAGATTTGAGCATTTGGTTTTCTAAATGCATTAATGTTTTTTGGGTAACCACATATATTAAAATACACATAAATATTAGGTGGGTGATTTGTAATATTTTCCGTTATCTGTACATAACTGTTTTTATCATCCTCAACTGTTTTTTCAGGCCATTCTTCTAGGTTGTATAAAATTCTTTTTTGAGTTTGCCCATATTTAAATAGTGGACTTATTTCCGGTTTACTAGAAAAACAATTACACATAATCCCATCAGTTATAGCGTTTTGGAATGCTTTTAATGTGTCGTAACTACCATTTGTACCTATTTGTCCAGTTTTTATTTTATCTGGATTATAGTCACTACAAACACCTAGTTCAGAATCAAAATCATAATCACCCCTATATTCACCGTCACAAAAAAATTCACAACATGTTTGGCCACTATTACATAGTGTGTCGTTAAATATGGCTGTTGTTAAATTTGGGAATCCTCCTACGTAAGTTCCATTTTCTACACATAACCTACTATCCGCACCTAGAATACATTTAAATTTTTCATATTCACAACATGAAGTATTACTTCTAACAGGAATTTTATTCTCATTATAACAACCTACACAATCAGAACATAAATTAAGGGCGTTAATGTCTACACACCCAACTCTTTCATTATCGTCTACTTCTGGAAATATTTCATCTATAATTTCTTTATCTATAGTTTCTTCAGTAATTGTAGTAGCTGATTTTACTATTGGGGTAAAAATTATATTTTTTCTAGTTACTTCAGCCATAATTAGTTATAAAATAAATATTTTTTTAAATATATGAAAACTTTCTACAATATTACCAGAATCACGTACTAACAAATTTTCAGGAAAAATGTAAGAGCTATATTTACCTTTAACTTCTGGTTTATTGTTAATTAATAGAAAATTACCGTTGTTTTTTCCTTGTCCTACTAAAACTAGATAGTCAACACCATATTCTTTAGCGTTTCCTATACCAGAAACTGTTACAATACCATTATCTTTAGTAACATCTCTAAATGGTTTTACTTGAAAACTAAGTTCTGTACCATCATCCAACATTTTTATCAAATCTATTCCTTGAAATACGTCTCTTTCGTCTCCGGGACACATTCTTAACCATTTTCCAGGTCTAGTTTCTATATTTTTTAAATATGCTAACGCTGATTCTTCATTTTTATCTCCAGGACCCGAACTTCTTTCAATTAAAGCTAAAACATCACTATAAAATTGCCCATTTTCACTTAAAAAGTCATTTTTTATAACTTCTGAAGCTTCAAAAAGTACATTTAGGTCTAGTTTACCATTTTTTACGGGTTCTAAACCATTTTTTTCCAATTCATTAAGTATTAAAGCTAAAACAAATATGTGTGCATCCACTTTATTTAATGGTGACCACATAATTTCATCATTATCATAGTCAATGACACCAGCTCTATACGTTTTACAAGCTTCAGTTTCAATTTTTGACCACCTATTTAAAGGTTCGTAAACTTCTTTTAATAGTTTAATCATTAATTGTGCAAAAGCTCTACGATTAGAGTCCTTATAAATTTTTAATGTGTTATTAAAATTATACATATACAATAAATATAAACACACTAAATAAAAAAAGACCTCTAAATGAAGTCTTTTTTAGTGTTTTTAAATATTTTTATTATTATTTAAGATTTTTTAATTATAGAATTTTTTTTGTGTATTTCTCGTATTCTTTTTTCTTCTTCGTCTTCAGTAACGTTTAGTAAATCTAATAATTCCTCAACATCTAGACTTAATTCAACAGAATCAGCTTGTAAATTATCACCACCATCTATAGTAGTTTCAATACCTACAACTTCTACCGGTTCTGTAAAAGCCATAGGTTGATTAAATTGTCCACTAGATGAAGCTGTCGTTGCCTCATATAATTTTTGTATTCTTTTTTTCTCTGTTTCTAATAATATAAATGAATTCATTTCTTTTTCTATATAAATAGTTATTTACCGATAAAAACTTGATGTTGTTTATTAAATTTATTATTTTTAAACTATAAAAAATATATTATGACAGAATTTTTAACAAAAGAGTTTATTAGAGAAGAAGAAGATGGTTCAAAAACTATCACATATGCTACAAATATGAAAGGCATTTTTAAAATGCATAATAACAAAGGTCCAGCTATTATTAATAAGGAACAAAAAATAAAAGAATATTATCTTTATGGGGTAAAATTAACAAAAGAAGACTGGGAAAGAAAAAGAAAGTTAGCATAAAAAAAGGTCCGTTAGGACCTTTTTACTTTTAAACTCTAAATGATTTTTTCTTTCTAAATAAACTAGCTATTCCTCCCTTTTTTTCTTTTTCAGTTGATTCTTCTCCTTCTTTAGGACAATCTACATCTACCATTTCCATAACTTTGTCAGCAGCATACTCCGACATATTTGCTTTGTAAGGGTTTAATTTTGCCCATTGGTCCATTGGGTCTTTCAATCCAGCATCTTTAAAGTGTTTTTGTGCTAATTTATGGTCATATAACATATTAACTAATTTTTCAGCGTTATCTACAAATTTCTTTACGTCTCTTTTTAAAACACCACCTGGTATTTCTTTAGACATCGATAACATTCCACCATAAACTTTATCTAAAGGCATGTTTAAATAATCATCTAACTTATCTAACTTATAATTAGCCTTTCTTTCTTCACAATTTTCACCAGAAACATAAAAATTATGTAAAAGATACAAAGCTGTCGCAGCGTAAATAGTTTGTTTCATTAATGTTTCCTTAGATAACTCATTTAATTTAGGATATTTTTTATAATCAACGTCAGTTATCTCTCTTTGAATTAGTCCACTACTTAACAATTGACTAGATAGTTCCGTAAATCTTTTTTCATCTAATTTTCTTTGAGCTCTAGATGCTCTTCTAATTTGTTTTTTTAAAGATTGTTCTTCTAGTTGTTGTGATTTAACATCTTTAGCGATATTTTCAATTAAATCTACTAATTCTGACTCTTTAAATGTTAATTTATTCTTTTTCATGTTATATTATTTTATATATAAATATAAGTTTATTACTAAATGTTTTTAGTTTGGTTTAAATTTATCGTAAGAAGGTAATGCATTTGCTATTTCTTTAGCTTCACCACCTAAATTTATTAAATTTTCTCGGTCTGCTTTTGTAATAACATAATAACTATCTGGTTCTACACCTTCTTTTAATTTATTCATTTTATTTACAAATTCTGGTGATGCATTTGTTACATTATCACTAGGTTTTAATACCCTTTCTTTTTGGGGGTATTGTTCGTTATGTCCTTTATCCAAAAGTTCGTTAACTTTTTTCATATTTTCTCTTTTAAGTTTAGATAATCTTCCCATGTTTTTTATTTATAAATATTATTTTATGTTTTATATCCTACTCCACTTCCCCAATCGTTCCAATTATTTGTACCAACAACTTTACCCGGTTCACCCTCACAAGCACCATCAGGACCATCATTACCAGCACCCAAAGGCCATGTTCTTTTTGGTTGATAACCTTTTCCTGGTACAAATTCAAAAGATTGTGATGAAGTACCAAATGAACCAGCATAATTACCAGTAAGGTCTTGACTACTAGCATTAAAATTACAAGTCCAATGTGCACCCACAAAATCCCATCTAATTTGGTCACCCCATAGTGGATATCCAAATCCAAGATTTGGTGGTTGCCAACCTGAACAACATTGTTGTCCGTGAGAATTATACATTGACCCATTACTTCCAACAACCCCTTGTTTTAACGCATTTTCCTCAATTGAATTGTATTTCCAAGCCGCAGATATCCTACCCATACAACAGTTTTTATATTTAGAATACCAACTAGAATCATAATTAGGGGAATAGTTTGATGGTGGATTTGTTGGGTTTGGGTCAGCAAATTGTGCGGAATTAAGGTCAGCCTCCGTCCAGAAATTACCAAATTGATTTTGTAACTCATCTTTAATAGCGTTACACCAATCTTGTGCTCTACTACCTGAACCTATAATATTAGTTCCATACACATTTGTCATAACTCCTTGATTTGGGAAGACTCCATCAGTATCCACACAAGGATAACAATCAGCCACACACTCCTCACGTGTAGGATATAATTTACCCGCTGGTATTGTATAGGTACCTGATGATATATCTCCGTCGGGGGAGCTCCAGGTGGTAGTTCCTCCTTGTGGTGGCCCATAATAATTAGTTGTATATACACAACCATCCCGGAAGAAATTAGCTGAATTATTTGAATCTGTACCGTCAACTTTTTCTTGTGGGTCAAAAGGTAAAATACTTAATCCTGGTTGTAAATAACCATTACCCGCACAATAGTATCCAGCTTGTGGGTTACAAAACGGTGCACCTGGACCTCCATTATATTGTTCACATTGGGTTAGTGAAGAATATGGTCCACCTGTTTGTAATTGAGCTTGAGTAGGTGGGTTGACTAAACTAAATAAAGTATTTTGTACACATCCTGAGTTACTATTTGGATAATCACATGAGTATCCCGGTATACTGGTTGGGTTATATGCACATCCTGCTTGTTCACAATCTGTTTTTGCTGAATAACAATTATTACTTTCAAAACTTGGGACATAAACAGTAACATTACCTCCAAAGGGTATAGAAAGTGTAATTGGAATGTTACCGTACGAACAAGTTTGTAAACAATCACCCATACCATCATTATCATTATCAACATTTTCATCACACGCCCAACCAGGTACAGTAAAAACACAACAACCATAATCAACATCTATATTTAAACCCGCACTTACAGTAAAATTATTTCTATATGTCCAAGCTTCACTACCAGAACAATCTAAAGTATGAGCTGGGGAATAGTTTATGGCGTTTGGATTTAAACATCCTGGAATACCTTCAGGTTTTAACTTACAAAAAGTTGTATCACCTAATGGTGATGTATAAGTTTTTCTTCTTCCTTCTGGCGTTTCAGCTAGTTGTTGAAAATGAGCTGTATTATCTGGTGGTATTGGTATTATGGTACCATCCGTATCAGGTGTGATTTGGAATGGAACTGGTATTTCTACAGGTTCATTCGCGTAAGCACTAGCACAATCTCTTTTACTTTTAAATAAACCTTGTGGATAAACATACTCACATTTATTTACAGAATTAAATTCGTTAGTACAACACCCAACGTTGCAACCTTCACAATGTGGTCCTGTAAGTAATTGTGGTAAATAATCTTTAATTGGAGCTTGTGAATACCATGGAAAACAAACACACCCTATTGTTCTATCTTGGAATACACCTCTAACATCACCAGAATTAAAACATGTATAAGCGCCAGGTGGGGTTGGCATATGTACATAATTTTGTCCGACCTGACCTGCTTTAAAACAGTTATCTATATAGAAATTTCGGTAGTATGGCATAATACTACTCCAATTTTGACAATTACCATAAGAAGTTACCTCTTGAGTAAGGTCTAACATATATTCCTGGGTACAGTAATTCCCACCACCTGGGTTTCCAGGACCATCTTTTAAACCATTCCATGATGGGTCTGTTGGTGGTGGTAGGTTTTGTGTACCTGGATTACCCGCGTTTTGGTGTGGACTTTGGTAATTACTCCATGGATTACAATTTCCCTCACCTGGGAACATGCTACAACAATCATTATTACCTTGAGTGAATGGATTCTGATAAAAATATGGGTACCCATTAGGTTCTATATTACCCCCAGCACCCTGGTCCCACCAATCAAAAGCTATTCCAGTTTGTGGGTTATTAGTTTTATAGGTACCTGGAACTGGTACACCTGCAATGTATTCTGGTTCTCCCGTTGGTCTATTATCATAATCATGAAATACATTTTTACGTTTAATTGGCCATTCTTCTTCCATTTTTAATAAATGAGTGGCCACATCCAAATAACTGTAATTTGGTCTTATACCTTTATAATAACCATTTCTACTAGCCATTACTGTTTGATTACTTAAGGAATAAACAAAGTGACCCGTTTCTATTGGGTTCCCAAAACCATCAGCGTTAACAGGTTCCCAATATTCTACACCTGTACCACCAGAACGTCCAGCTGGTCTACCCACAGAAGAACCATACAATCCAGCTTGTGTTGAATTAGGGAAAGCGGATGGATTTGTAATCGTATAGTCCCAACTATTATGACCTAACCACATCATAAATCCTATTGCTGATTCAGAAGCTTCTTCATAGGTACTAGGTACTTGTCCATCCCATTCATTAGAATTAGAAAAAGACCATTTTCTAAACATTTTACTAGTCATATCACCTGTTGATTCGTCAAAGAACCAAACTTTTATACCAGCAAAAGTTACATTATTGTAATAATGGTTAAGTGGTAGTTGTGCCCAAGGTGTTTGAGCTTCACAACCTCTTTCACCTAATTTATTATAATTTATTTGGTACCCACCATTAGCTGTTGTAGCTGAATCATAGTTTGGTGAGTATTCTGGATTTCCACAGGCGTAAGTTATACAATGACCCCATGGAAATATCCCTGGATTTAATTTTGAATCGGGACCACCAGTTGTTGTGTCTATTTGTGCTATAGGTGGATTTCCTAAATTACCTAGTTCACCTAGTCGTATTGATTCATTTGCTACTTGACCGCAAAGATTAATCATAACATAAAATCTACCAACATCACTAAAACGATACATATTTTCATATGGTTCATCTTCATAGGATAAAGCATTTGCATCATAATAACCTGCTTGCACAGGAAACCACATTCTACCTATAGATGTTCCATTTATAGGTCCACTCATATTATTACCAAAATCTTGAGCGTATATTTCTTCAAAATCTGAAGGACTACTAATATATTGTAAAATTCTATTTAAAGTATAAAAAGTAGTACAAGAAAACTTAGCTTGGTGTGCATCTGTACTACCTATAGGTGGTCCATTTCCATTAGTACCAACTAGCCCTGGTGTTGGATTTCCATAACCATCATCTGAACCCATAAAAGAAAGGTCTACATCATATTGTTGTGGTGTATCTTCATTTATAGTTAGATATCTATTTCCACCGTTAAAAGGAGAACCAATTAAATTCCAAACTTCTTCACTATAATTACGTAATACTCTAGCGTTTTGAAACCATTGACTATTCGAACAACAGTCTCTTTGGTGTTCTAGTTGTGACCATCCTATATCAGGTCCTCCATAAAAATTTTTACGGGGTGCAGTAATATATTGGTTTGTACTTTGGTCGTATATTGGTGATGGTTGTGGGTAATCACAATATCCGTCTGAACATGTTTTCCCATCTAAAACATTACCTTTACTTATTAACGCATTCCATTGATTAGTAAAACTTGTACCTACAACACCTTGTTCTGAAGGCCCTACAGTGTAATGTAATATATCTTCATAGGCACCTCTATTCCCCCAATTCCATTTAACATTATGAGGCCTTAAAATCCAACCTTCCCACCCCATCCTTCTAGGTTTGTCTAATTTACCACCACCTTGAACAGGTTGTCCATTTGGAAAATTGGTGAATGACCTATCAGGCCATGGATTAGGATAATATGGTTGCCCTGGATTTATTAAAGCTCTACCTTGACAAAATGGGTTTGAGAATGGTATGGGTAAAGCTGGAGAAACTACGTATTGTGGTACTTGATTATAATTTCCGTCAGCATAAAAATCATCTGCTGGAAAGGCATATTCAAAATTATAATAATTTTCCCATTGATTTGTACCTCCCGAATTAGCATATGCTGTTAAAGAATTACTCCAATCTATCTGTGTTTGCATTGCCCCACTTTGAAAATTATGAGATAAAATCCCAAAGATACCACTTGGAAACGACCATTGTTCAGTACTCCATTTAATTCCACCCGTTGCAGGTCCGCCTCCAGGTAAATTATTTACATATTGAGACGACCAACTAATTGCACCACCACCATAAAAGTAAACACTTGTATCATTCCCTGGATTTGAAGTCCCACCGAAATTACTACTAACTTGACCCCACGGAATAATTATTCCACCTGGTGCCTGATATGTGTTTGGTCCTATTAAAGCTCCAGATTCTAAATTCCAATTCCAAACCCCATAAACAAATTCATCACCTGATGCTGGTATTATATTATAATCTGTTTGATTATAGTTACCATAGTAAGGCATGCTTTGGGGTACTACTGCTGGTATTAGTGGTGATACACCCCCAGCTACTGCGTTCCAAACATAAGGTCTATTCCATTGTGGTTTCATGAAATGTTCATAGTTATCATTCATACAACAAGGACCTGGATTTTGTGGTGGTAGAGGTGGTGACATTATTTTTGCTTGTGGGGTACCATCATTATTTACATCAAATTTTGTTGTTTCTGATATTGTTTTCCAATTAGAGGGCACACTCTTTTCTTCACCAAGGTCTATAATTTCTTTTTCATTATATTTTGGTTTTGGTTTTTCTTCTTCCATAGAATATATTATATCATTTCTTTGGATATCCTCGGTTTCAATTTGTGTTGTTACAACATCTACTGATTTGTTTAAGTTAACAAATTTAATGTTGACATATTTGGTGTCTTCAAAATTTAATTTTCTATTAAAATTTTCTGTATTTTCAGCCATCTCTAAAAATTAATAATTTATCGTTTATAATAAATACCTCACATAAGGTAAAATAAAAAAGACCCTGTCGGGCCTTTTTTAAATAACGTTTAGTTTTTAGGGTATTTGGTAAATACTCTTCAATTTATCAGATAATTTATGTATTTCTGACCATACATTATCCAACCTTCTATCTAGATTTCTAATGTTCCCATCTTTCTCTCTAATCATTTCTCTATGAATATGAGCAATATCATCTTCTAATTCTTTTCTTAGTGTTCTAATGTCATCATCAATATCTAATCTAGCAACTTCCAAGTTATCT